>OOCU01000018.1_pt1 | contig 220041 bp, 155 predicted proteins | sample 1671781 | NCBI WGS metagenome assembly OOCU01 (sample SAMN06348192, study PRJEB24527) | human gut metagenome | reverse complement strand
AGCACGTGATTTGTAATCTCGGGGTCGTTGGTTCGAATCCGACAAGAGGCTCAGAAATGAGGAAGTTTATTCAAATAAGCTTCCTCTTTTTTTATTGTTATACATTGTATATTATAACAAAAGGATTAATTTTGCTGATAGAAACTTTAAAACAGCAATATAATGGAAGAAAATAAAGGTCTACTATTAAAAAGCGCGATGACTTATGGATTAGCCATGGGAATTTTCTGGGTGATAAAATACTTGTTCTTTATTTTCAGTAACACGGTTCCTGCGCTAAACATTATATATATAGTGCTTACTCTGACAGTACCATTCATCGCTTACTATCTGACAAAACGATACAAACAGGATATCGGCGGAAAGATCAGTTTCTTTCATGCCTGGCGTTTCGGAACAATGCTGTATTTTTTCGCAGCCCTGATCGTAGCTTTGGAACATTTCGTATTTTTCCAGTTCATCGCACCTGCTGATTTTCTGGCAAACTCCGTGAGTCAGATGATGGATATCCTGAAAGATTCGCAGGTCAGTACCGAAGTAATGGAAACGATCGGAAAAACCAACTTCACTCCTATCCACATGGCTATTCAAGGTATTTTCAATAATATATTCTATGGAATCATACTATCGATACCGGTAGCAGCCATTTTGTGCAGGAACAATGAAACCGGTGCAATCAGACAAGAACAATAAGGAGAAACAATACAATAATGGATATATCAGTAGTTATTCCGTTGTACAACGAAGCCGAGTCTCTACCAGAATTGGAAGCATGGATAGAGCGGGTAATGAAAGAACATAACTTTACTTACGAAATTATATTTGTAAACGACGGCAGCACAGACAATTCATGGGAAGTGATCCAGGAGTTACAACAAAAGAACTCTTGTATCAGAGCGATCAAATTCCGCCGGAATTACGGCAAATCTCCCGGATTGCATTGCGGTTTCCAACGTGCAAAAGGAGATGTCGTCATCACCATGGATGCCGATCTGCAGGACAGTCCGGACGAGATACCCGAACTATACCGCATGATCAAGGAAGATGGATACGATCTTGTTTCCGGATGGAAGAAGAAACGCTACGACCCGCTATCCAAGACAATCCCGACCAAACTGTTCAATGCGACTGCGCGCAAATTCTCTGGCATAAACAACCTGCACGATTTCAACTGCGGACTGAAAGCCTACAAGAGTGTCGTAATAAAAAATATCGAGGTGTATAATGATATGCACCGGTATATTCCCTATCTAGCGAAGATTGCCGGATTCCATAAGATAGGCGAAAAAGTAGTACAGCACCAGGCACGCAAATACGGAACAACCAAATTCGGGCTGAACCGTTTTGTGAATGGTTATCTCGACCTGATCACCTTATGGTTCACTTCCAAATTCGGAAAGAAACCGATGCATTTCTTCGGACTATGGGGGAGCGTGATGTTCTTTATCGGTTTCATCGCGCTGGTTTTCGTATTGACCATGAAACTTATATCCATGTTCTCCGGTGATCTGCGCCCATTGGTAACTAATTCCCCGTATTTCTATATTTCGCTTACTGCAATGATCCTGGGAACCCAGATGTTCCTGGCAGGATTCATCGGTGAACTGATTTCCCGAAATTCGTCAAACAGAAACAATTATAAGATAGAATCAGAAATATGAACACACTACTCTTTTAATTTATGTCAATTATAGAAATAGTGTTACTAGCCATCGGACTGTCGATGGATAGTTTAGCCGTGTCTGTAACCGGAGGTGCCGTTATCCGAAACTGCACTGTTTGCAATATGGTGAAGATCGGTTCTTTTATGGGTATCACACAGGCCACAATGACGGTTTTAGGGTATTTAGCGGGTGTCGGATTCCAGAAATACATCACAGCCTTCGACCACTGGATCGCATTTATCCTGTTACTTTATCTGGGCGGTAAAATGATTTACGACAGCACGCAGGAAGAAGATGAAGATTGCAAAACGAATCCGCTTTGTAACAAGACACTGTTCGGACTATCCATAGCCACCAGCATCGATGCGTTGGCTATCGGTATCTCGCTGGCAATTCTGAAATCAGATATCATCATCCAGGCTTCACTGATCGGGATCGTCACATTCCTGATGTCGGTTTCCGGCGTTTATTTCGGGAGTCGCTTCGGGCGCAAAGTGGATTTAAAACTCGACCTGATCGGCGGATTGATCCTGATCGGTATCGGAGCAAAAATACTAATAGAACATCTGTTCTTCGGTTAATAAAGAAATATATGAAAAGTCAGGAATTACGTAAGCTGGCACCGGAGCTCGATTCACTTCGTCTCGGTAGCGGCTGGAGCATCGAAGAGCTCAGCAAACCACAGGTCATCGTTGAAAGCAGTTATGGACAGAGCCATCCAGGAAGTGCCCATCTGAACAAGCTGGTAGACGAAGTCGGTAAAGGCATCAACGATGCCGGCGGACGGCCTGCCAATTATTACGTTACTGACATTTGTGACGGTGAAGCGCAAGGGCATGACGGCATGAATTATTCACTGGTATCGCGCGACCTGATGACAGCCATGATGGAGATACACGTCAAAGCAACCCCTTTCGATGCAGGAGTATTCATTACTAGTTGCGACAAATCGGTTCCTGCTCATCTGATGGCTATCGCACGCTTGAATATGCCGGCACTTCTCCTGCCCGGAGGTATAATGAAAGCCGGCCCCAACCTGCTGACATTGGAACAAATCGGAACATACAGTGCCCGGTATGAGCGAAAAGAAATTAGCGAAGAGCAATTCTTCGCCTACAAAAAAGACGCTTGCCCGACTTGCGGAGCCTGCTCGTTTATGGGAACCGCCTCTACCATGCAGGTCATGGCGGAAGCATTAGGTCTCGCATTGCCGGGCTCTGCTTTGATCCCCACGCATATACATTATTTAAAAGAGATATCCCGAAATGCCGGTCAACGTTCCGTCGAACTGGCAAAAGAGGAATTAATGCCATCCGACATTCTGACAATCGACGCTTTCAGAAATGCAATTATGGTACATGCCGCCATTGCCGGTTCCAGTAACAGCCTGTTGCATTTACCGGCTGTTGCACATGAATTAGGCATCGAACTTCCTGCCGAACTATTCGACGAGATCCACAGAGAGATTCCATTTTTATTGAATATTCGCCCCAGCGGTTTCTGGCCCGGCGAATATTTTTGGTATGCCGGAGGTGTTCCAGCTATTATGGAGAAACTGAAAGGTGTACTAAACCTGGATGTCCGGACGGTAACCGGCAAATGCCTGGGAGAGAATCTGGAAACACTACAAAGAAATGGCTTTTACGAAGGATGTCACAAATACCTGTCCCCGTTGGGCGTAAAAGTCGGAGATATCATCAAGCCCTTTGATAAGCCGATCCGGAAACAGGGAGCGATCGCCATATTAAAAGGGAATCTCGCACCGGAAGGGGCCGTAGTAAAACATGCAGCCATCTCTCCCAACCTGATGCAGGCAACTCTGACAGCTCGCGTATTCAACAGCGAAGAAGAGGCCTTACAAGCCGTATTACAAAAAAACATCCATCCGGGAGATGCCGTATTTATTCGTTATGAGGGTCCGAAAGGCAGTGGCATGCCCGAAATGTTCTATACGACGGAAGCCATCGCCTCCGATCCCGAACTGGCGGAAAGCATCGCCCTTATTACCGACGGACGTTTTTCCGGAGCTACACGCGGCCCTGCCATCGGACATGTCTCGCCGGAAGCCTATGAAGGCGGACCTATTGCACTGGTTGAAGACAACGACCTGATCCGTATCGATATACCCGCCCGCAAGCTTGAAATTATAGGAATAAACGGACAGCCATTGCTTCCGGAAGAAATCGACCGTGTTCTGTCTGAACGCCGCAAACGGTGGAAACAACCGGCATCCCGTCATACTCGCGGCATTTTGGATATTTTCACTCATAACTGCGCATCTCCCATGAAAGGCGCTTATATGGAAAACAAAAAAGGCTTAACCATTGACTTTAGTTGAATTACAATAAAATTTCGTATCTTTGCAGCGCTAAAAATTAAAGAGATGTGCAAGAAGATAAGTTTAGTGGCTTGCTTATGGATACTCATTTTCACAGCCTGTACAAAACAGAAACAATATTTTGAAGAAAGTGGTTCCGTTTTCCATACAATCTATCATATCAAATATGAAGGTTCTGAATTATTAACAGAGAAGATCGATGCTGAATTTCAAAAATTCAATCTTTCGTTGAATCCGTTCAACCCGAACTCTATCATTTCGAAAGTAAACCAAAATGAGCCTGTCGAGGTTGACGACTGGTTCATGGAGGTATTCAACAAAGCGAAAGACGTATCCGACCATTCGGAAGGAGTCTTCGATATCACCTGTGCCCCGCTCGTTAATCTTTGGGGATTCGGTTTCAGCAAAATGGACAGCGTAACACCTCAGATGATCGACAGCATCAAACAATTTGTCGGCTACCAGAAGGTCAGGCTGGACGGACGCAAGATCGTAAAAGATGATCCCCGTATCCTGTTGAACTGTTCAGCCATCGCCAAAGGCTACGCCAGCGATGTGATAGCACGTTTGCTTGAACGCGAAGGCATCGAAAACTATATGGTCGAAATTGGCGGCGAAGTCACAATGAAAGGCGTTAATCAAAATGGGAAATGTTGGCGTATAGGCATTAACAAACCGGAAGACGATTCAACCGGTATAAAGAATGATGTAGGAGAAGTGGTCGAATTATGCAAAAAAGGAGGTGTAGCGACTTCCGGTAATTATCGTAATTTTTATATCAAAGACGGTAAGAAGTATGCACACACCATTGATCCGCGAACCGGATATCCATCCGAACAAAGCATATTAAGCGCAACGATCGTAGCGGAAGACTGTATTACTGCAGATGCCTATGCTACAGCTTTTATGGCCATGGGACTTGAAAAGGCCCGCGAAGCCGCTAAAAACATTCCCGGAATCGAATACTATGTTATCTACACCGATGAAAACGGTAAACATCAGATAGAATACTCTGACGGCATGCTCCAATACCTTCCCAACAGGAAGATTGAGGCAATGCTCAATGAGTAGCAATTTTTTATGAAGAATTTTATTAATCAATTTGAGTGTAAAGAAGTAAAAGCCGGCGAAGTTGTATATGACACAGAACAAATGGGAAACATATTACTTTTTGTTACAGCCGGTAAACTTCTTATCTGTTCGATAGCAACAACTCCGGTAGTAGAAGTAAATGAAGGTTATTTCGTCTTGTTGCCGGCTGAAAAACGTCATATAATAACCGCTATCACAGATGCGCAAACGGTACTTATGCATGCAGGAACTTTATCTACGATGATTACAGAAGATCCGGAATGGAATCCGGAAAACCCGGTAGTCCTTCCTACCTTTCCATCATTGGCAAAAACACTTTTCCTGCTTGAATCCTATCAGAAAGAAAGAAGGTCTAATTTAAATTAGACCTTTATTTACTTTCCATATTATTTATCAGAAACTTTTTATCAGGAATGACGGATTGATTCGGAAATAAATTCCTGCAGAGAAACTGGTCGCGCTACCGGATTTGCTCACCTCTCCTATGTCCGGTCCGAACTTATCCACAGATAAATGATGATACACATCCACATCTACCCCCATAGAAAATCCTTTCCCGAAGCTTTTTGAATATTCCAGCCCCAGATAAACCATATTTTGCCCGTCGAAAGTGATCCCGTCGTTGGACGTAGACACTGCTCCGTAAAACGGACTTCCAAACATAGAGATGAATTTATCACTATTCCAGTAAGATGTTTTCACCCTAAAGTCATAAATATCGGCAGAAGCCCGAACATAGAAACCGGAACCGCTGTCATAAGGCCACAACTTGCCAGCCTGCTGATAATACCCTGTCACGTCAAACTCCAGATTCACATTCCGAAAGATCGGATTACCTGTATTCCAGACTGTACCAACACCCACAGAACCATTCATCAACGTTTGTACCGAATTAGTATATATCGTATCAATTTCTCCGCCCCGATGTTGAGCCAGGCCTTGTACCGGCGCATAGAAATGGAAACGGGCTTCCGGATCATTCAATTTATAACGTCCCGACAGACCAACAGTAAAAGCTTCCTGATGCGTATCTTCATGAAAAATAAAACTTTCCCAGTTCACCCATACATCCAGATCAAACCGGCGGGAATCATATAATAGCTGAAGTCCGGCTTCCGGATCGGCAGTCAGGTTCAGTTCCGGATTATACAACGGCTCGATCAAATTATGATTTGCTCCGCCGTAAATGTCCCCCAGCACAATATTCACATGATCGGACAAGGCTATCTGTGCACGAAAAAAAGGAAGCACATGAAAGCCATGCTGAAACTGGTCACCTTTCCATTTGGCAATATCCTGATAGGCAAAAGCCGGATATTTTTTAGCTCCCCAATAACGCAACATATGCGCTCCCAGTTCAAGCTTGATATTACTTAAAGGATAAAAAACAGCTTTGGGCTGTATCCAAAAACCCGGTAATGAATATCCTTTCATGATAGAACCCGAATACTCATTATCTTTAAAAAAACTTATATTGTCCAGTTCGACAAACAACTGTCCTTTCTTTTCCGGATCGATATGATGATCCGACTTAAAAACCTGATCGGATATCTGGGCCCGTACCGGAGATAGAACAAACAAATTGACAAACAGAAAGCAGATGCCTGACAGAAGGAGGCGTGCAGGTTTCACAAGAAAAGTTTTCATTTATTTCAAAATTTGCAGCAAACGTAAGAAATTATCAGTAATAAAAAAAGGGACACAGATGTTTAATTCCTGTATCCCTTTCTTATGCTATTCGTTAAAACTATCTCAACGTCTCGGAGTAGCTTCTTTAACAACCATCTGACGACCTTCGTATTCAGCACCGTTCAGTTCGTTGATAGCATTTCTTCCTTCACTTTCGTTAGTAAATTCAGCAAATGCAAATCCTTTAGATCTGTTTGTGTCGCGATCAATGATCAACTTAACTGATTCTACAACGCCATACTCTTCCAAAACCTGCTGTAAGTCAGATTCTCTAACCCGATAGTTCAGGTTACCAATGTAAATATTCATACAAAAAATGATATAAAATAATTAATAAAAAAAACTGTAACAAATAATCTTGGAAAGGTCGATTACTACAAAATAAATTCATTGTTGAATATTACATCGGAGATAAAAGAACTATTTCTGAAAACTATGTTGTTCACATGGCACAAAGGAAACTCTTTTTATTCGATAATCAACTATATTCATCCAAATTATTTGTCAATCGAATCTATTTTTATATTTTTGTAACAAATAACCGAAGCAAGAAATATTTTTTCATCCCTCAGAAGGCTCAAAAAACAAGCCTTTAGGACTAAATACGGAGGCTATTTACTTTAAAAATTGGCGAGTTATTGAAAATTATAGTATTTTTGACCAATTATATCGCATATTTCTCCTTTTTAATCTAATTAAGAAGGGCTAAATTTGCACAATTATTTTTTGAACTTAAATTGACATGGAAAAAATCGAAGTAAAAGAAGCTAAAGGTAAACTTGGCATTCTCGTTGTGGGTGTAGGTGGTGCAGTATCAACCACCATGATTACAGGTACTCTGGCAGCTCGTAAAGGGGTAGCGAAACCAATCGGCTCGATCGCACAGATGGCGACAATGCGTTTGGAGAACGGGGAAGAGAAAGCAATCAAAGACATTGTGCCTTTGGCTGATCTGAACGATATTGTATTCGGCGGCTGGGATATATTCCCCGATAATGCATACGAGGCTGCCATGTATGCTGAAGTACTGAAAGAAAAAGATTTGAACAACGTGAAAGAGGAATTGCAGGCTATCAAACCGATGCCGGCCGCATTCGATCACAATTGGGCAAAACGCTTAAACGGAACGCACGTCAAACAAGCTGCCACCCGTTGGGAAATGGTAGAACAACTGCGTCAGGACATCCGCGACTTTAAAGCCGCAAACAACTGCGAACGTATGGCAGTTCTGTGGGCTGCAAGCACGGAAATTTATATTCCGCTGTCAGAAGAACACATGTCGCTTGCAGCATTGGAAAAAGCAATGAAGGAAAACAACACCGAAGCTGTTTCTCCAAGTATGTGTTATGCTTACGCTGCTATCGCAGAAGGTGCTCCGTTCATCATGGGTGCTCCTAACCTGTGCGTAGATACGCCTGCTATGTGGGAATTCTCCAAACAGATGAACGTTCCTATCTCCGGTAAGGACTTCAAGAGCGGACAGACATTGATGAAGACCGTACTGGCTCCGATGTTCAAAACACGTATGCTGGGTGTAAGCGGTTGGTTCTCTACCAACATCTTAGGTAACCGCGACGGTGAAGTATTGGATGATCCTGCAAACTTCAAGACAAAAGAAGTTAGTAAACTGTCAGTGATCGACAACATCTTCGAACCTGAAAAATACCCGGATCTGTATGGTGACGTATATCATAAGGTACGTATCAACTACTATCCGCCCCGTAAAGACAATAAAGAAGCATGGGATAACATCGATATCTTCGGATGGATGGGTTATCCGATGGAAATCAAGGTAAACTTCCTTTGCCGCGACTCTATCCTTGCTGCTCCTATCGCTCTTGACCTGGTATTGTTCAGTGATCTTGCTATGCGTGCCGGTATGTCCGGTATCCAAACCTGGTTGTCATTCTTCTGCAAGAGCCCGATGCATGACTTCGAACACCAGCCTGTTCACGACCTGTTCCAGCAGTGGAGAATGGTTAAACAGACACTGCGTGATATGATCGGAGAAAAAGCACCTAGCTATCTGGATTGATACACACATATAAAAGAAAGATTTCTTCTATCCGTTCAAATACAATTTCCACGGATAGAAGAAATTCTTGTTCATATATCAATCTTCTTTATTCAAATAGTTTCTGATAAAATATGGATTATGCAATCATTGCAGCAGGCGAAGGTTCCCGATTGGTGCAAGAAGGAGTAAAATGCCCCAAACCGCTGGTGCAATTAAACGGTATGACGCTAATAGACCGGTTGATCAATGTTTTTCTGAAAAACAATGCCACATCTATCAGCATTATCGTCAATGAAGAAATGACGGAAGTGCAGGAACACCTGCGAAAAATGGAACTACCGGTTCCTTTCTATCTGCTGGTTAAATCCACTCCCAGTTCGATGCATAGTTTTTACGAGCTAAGTCACCATCTGGATAGCGACAATATCTGCCTTACCACCGTCGACACCATCTTCAGGGAAGAAGAATTCGGCGGATACATCCAGGAGTTCCTGAAAGACAGCCGGCTGGACGGCTTGATGGCTGTAACAGATTTCATCGATGATGAAAAGCCGTTATATGTAGATACAGACAAAGATTTAATGATCCGCGGCTTTCTGGACAAACAGGGAGAACCGGCATGCACCTACATCTCCGGCGGAATATATTGCTTACGACGCTCCGGATTGAAAGTGCTGAACAATGCCATCGAACAAGGAATGTCGCGCATGCGTAATTACCAACGTCAGCTTATAGTCGAAGGATTAACGTTAAGGGCTTATCCGTTCAGTAAGATCGTAGACGTAGATCATGCAGAAGATATCAAAAAAGCCGAAGAGTTTTTAAAACAATAAGTAATGAGCAAACTAACTATAGCAGGTATTCGTCGGGAAAATCAGTTTTCCCCTAATCATATCGGAAACGATGCCGCCATCTTTTCCCTCACAGTTCAGCATTTGCGCAATTTGGGATGCGAAGTAAACGAATACATAGAATCAGACCTGATAGTCCGTGATTTTACCGAACCGGCTATTTTTAACATGGTAAGAAACTGGACTTCCATTCATAAGCTACAACAAATGGAAGACCAGGGTTATACGGTTATCAACTCCGGCTATGGAATTGAAAATTGTACACGCGAGAAAATGACTCGCCTGTTAATGTCAAACAATATCTCACATCCGGCCAGCCTGATCCTTCCGACCGATGAAGACCCGACCGAAGCGCTTGAAAAGGCCGGATTTTTTAATAGCTGGATCAAACGGGGTGACTTTCACGCTATCCACAGGGAAGACGTCACCTACGTCAGAAATCCGGAAGAAGCCAAAACGATACTGAAAGAATATGCTATCCGTGGCATCAAAACAGCCGTGATTAATGAACACCTCGTTGGTGACCTGGTTAAGTTTTACGGTGTGACCGGTACCGATTTCTTTTATTGGTTCTACCCGTCAAACCAACATCACAGTAAGTTCGGTTTAGAGCAAATAAACGGAACGGCCAAAGGCATTCCGTTTGACAGTCCAAAGCTGCAACAGCTTTGCAGCCAGGCCGCGGAAGTACTGAATATACATATTTACGGAGGCGACTGTATTATCTCCGACGACGGTTCGATCCGTCTGATAGACTTTAATGACTGGCCAAGCTTTGCTCCCTGTCGGGACGATGCTGCTCCCCACATTGCCCGCCGTATATATAATTTAATCAGCAAATAATGGAAGAAACAACAAAGAGACCCAATATAGAATCTACTCTCAAATCTTTGGACACCGAAGAGTTCATCGATATTCATTTCTATCGCCCGATCGGTTACCGTTGGGCATTATTCTTTAATAAACTGGGAGTATCACCCAATGCGATCACAGTCGCCAGCATCTTTATCGGTATTGCAGCCGGTATCTGTTTTTATTATCAGAGCCTGACTATTAATATCATAGGAATGCTGCTGCTTATTTGGGCAAACTCATACGACAGTGCTGACGGACAGCTGGCACGCATGACCGGCAAAAAGACTCCCCTGGGACGTATCCTGGATGGGACAGCCGGTGACTGTTGGTTTATCGCCATCTACGCAGCCATCTGTCTTCGACTGACACCGGAATGGGGTATCTGGATCTGGATACTGGCAGCCACCACGGGTTTTTTCCATAGCAAACAAGCAGCGATGGCGGATTATTACCGGAACATCCATCTGCTCTTTCTGAAAGGAAAGGCTGGCAGCGAACTCTCCCACTCCCCTGTCCTGAAAGAGAAATACAAAACAATGAGCTGGAAAAAGGATTTCATCTACAAGCTTTTTGAAACATTTTATATCAACTATACAGTCGGACAGGAATCGCTGTCACCGAAGTTTCAGAAGATGATGCATGTGATCCGGACCAAATATCACGACGAAGCACCGGAATGGTTCCGGAAAGCTTTCCGTGAAAAGAGCCTCCCGTTGATGAAGTATACCAATATGCTGTCATTCAATACACGTGTCATTGCTTTATTTGTCAGTCTTTTTATCGACATGCCGTGGTTATATTTCGTATTCGAAATGACGGTACTGAATATCATGCTGGCATATATGATCGTTACACACGAGCGCATCTGCACAGTATTCACCCAAGAGCTTGAATCAAAATAATAAATATATGTTCGAACCAGACAAGATAAAAGGAATCATATTCGATTACGGCGGCACCATCGACAGCAATGGCATGCATTGGGCCGAAGTAATCTGGATGGCTTACCAGGCGGAAGAAGTTCCGGTCAGTAAAGAAACCTTCCGGAATGCCTATGTGCACGGCGAACGAACGTTAGGTAAAAACCCTATCGTAAAGCCTCACCACACTTTCCTCGACATGCTGCGCCTGAAGACAGACATACAAATTGAATGGCTCAAAGCCGGCGACTTTATTCCGGAAGCTTACGCAACCTCCGGATTAAAACAACGGCTTGCCGACTGGTGTTATGCTTATGCACGAAAATCCATCGACACGGCACGTCCTATACTTGAAGCTTTATCACAAAAGTACCCGTTAATACTGGTTTCAAACTTCTATGGCAACATCGAATCGGTATTGAAGGACTTCCACCTGGACAGCTATTTCCAGTCGATTGTCGAATCGGCCGTAGTCGGTATCCGCAAACCCGATCCTGCCATATTCGGATTAGGAGTCAAAGAGTTATCGCTTCCGGCTGAAGAGATCGTCGTTATCGGCGATTCCTACGACAAAGATATTGTACCGGCCACTACTATCGGATGCAAAACAATCTGGTTGAAAAGCATCGGCTGGAGCGATTACGCGGGAAATGAGACAGCAGATATTGTTATTTCTGACTTCAAAGAACTGGAACAAGTATTCGCCCTATAGGTATTCTGACCATCAAAGGTTCAATCAGAACCTTTCAGAAAATAAAAGTCGCCCTATCTTTGCATATAAAAAAGATAGGGCTTTTATTATGTTAAAAAAATACGTATTATTACTGTTCGCTGTACTCACTTCGTGTAACCTGATAGACTACCATCCCTACGATGGCAGGTTGACCATTCCCGAACGTAACATCAATAATCAAAATATATCGCTAATCGAGACAACTACAAAAGAGAAAGACACCATACGTTTCGTATTGACAGGTGATACACAACGCAATTACGATGAAACTGAAGATTTTGTAAAACATATCAATGCCCAAAAAGATTACATTGATTTTATCATTCACGGAGGAGACTATACCGAATTCGGGATGAAAAAGGAATATGAATGGACTATTGATATCCTATCCAAACTCAATACCCCTTATGTCGGATTGATTGGAAACCATGATGTAATAGGCAATGGAGACCAGGTTTTCCATAAATTATTCGGGGAAGAAAACTTTTCCTTCATCGTAAGGGATGTCAAATTCGTTTGTCTCAACACCAATGCTATCGAATACGACTACTCCCATCCTGTCCCCGATTTCAAATTTCTTAAAAAAGAGCTACAGGATAGTTCGCGTCCGTATCGTCGTACAGTCGTAGCCATGCATGCGCGTCCAGGAAGTGAACAATTTGACAATAACGTAAAAGATGTATTCCAATTATACATCCGTGAATTTCCATCGTTAATGTTTTGCTTAAATGCACATGACCATAACCTACAAATAGAAGACCTGTTTAACGATGGAATTATCTATTATGGTTGCAGTAATATAGCTAAACGAAACTACCTATTATTTACCCTAACTCCTGACAACTACACGTATGAAGTTATCAATTTTTAAATGGATGATCCTGTTTCTCTCTTTGACAAGTACCCTACAAGCTCAAACGGAAAGAGAAATAGATGAGGTGCGATATAAAAAACGTGTAGAAAAATACATTTCCCGATGGAATAAGCTGATTCCACGCTACAGCAAACTCCAATATGCCGGTTCCATGGGAATGCTTTCACTCGGAACCGGTTGGAATTATTATCGCAATCACTGGGAAACAGATGTATATTTGGGAATAGTTCCCCGTAATTCAGACCGCCATGCAATGGCAACCCTTACGCTCAAACAGAATTATTACCCCTGGAATATCCATATCACCGACAAGTTGTCTTTCGAACCTCTTGCCTGCGGTATCTACATCAATACACTTTTGGATCAAGACTTTTGGGGTAAGCAACCGGACAAGTATCCACAAGGTTATTACTGGTTTTCGACACGCATCCGTACGCATGTGTTCATAGGAGAACGATTCACTTTAAAATTGAATACACAAAAGAGCTGGCATAAATCCATTTCGTTCTTTTACGAACTCAGCACTTGCGACCTATACCTGATAAACAAAATCGGGAATCGTTATCTGAAACCCAAAGACTACCTGAGTCTTTCGTTCGGCCTCAAACTGCAAATTCTATAAAGCGCAAAACAGGAGGTATATTCAAGATAACCTCCTGTTTTCTAATAAACTACATAAAACACTTAAAAGAACAAACTTCTATTTTAGAATGCAACACCGAAGCGTACGCCCCAGTTATTTATTCCGTCCATGGAATAAGTCAGGACTTTGCTTTTGTTTGTTGCATAGTTGTAATAAGCGGCTACGTGCAAACCGAATTTCTTTTCCGGAGTAAAGAAAATATTCATACCGATTTCAGGAGCTACATAGAAACCCCACTGGCGGTCGTATACTTTCATTACATTCATATAAGTCGACATTTCGCTGTATTCAGTACCCAATTTAGCTGATACATAAGGTTCGAACTGACCTTCACGTGTAAAGCTATAACGGAATGCTGCACCAAAAGGCAACTGGAATAAGGAATGTTGCTGATCGGATGTGATAGCAGAAGTTTCGCCTACATTGAGTGTCTGACGGTCGATGTATTTATTATTCGTGTGATAAGAAATAAATGCACCTACTGCAAAATTAGGAACTACATAATAACCGGCTTCACCGTGAGCACCCCAACCGCTTGTTTTATCAGCGAAGTTGTTTCCGAACGGAGTGTTAATATCCCAGTCGATATTGAAATACATATTGTTTACAACCTGGGCGCCAGCCAGTGAGGGCATCGCTAAACAGGCGATAAGTAAAGCGACTAATTTTATTGATTTATTTATCTTTTTCATAAGACTCAAATTTTACTGATTCGCGTTTAATTATTTCCTGAGGTAGGGTGATTGAACAAATGCCTGATCGATTGCACGGATTGACAACTGAGTGTCGACCTTATCAGAACCGGACAATAATCCAGCCATGTAAGCAGTCCAAACAACCGGCAGTTTAGTATCTGCTTTTGGAGTCGGAGCTTTCAGATCAACCATTTCAGCAAGCAGTGAACCTACGCTATAGCTGTAAACCACTGGGTACGGATAATACCAATCGTGCCAGTCATATCCCCATGTCGGACCCCATCCTGGTCTCCAATAATTCGGTGTCCAATAACCTGGGTAACCCCACCACCAGTAGTTGTTATTATAATCATTATACCAGTTTGTAAAATAATTTACATTTTCTACAAAAGAAACCTGCAGACCCAGATCTGCGTCTTCTTTATCCATTGTGCGTGTATAACCACGACTTTCCATATTGCCGATCACTGTAGAAATAATATTGTCAGCTTCTGATGCTGTCCAGTACTGAGGTTTTTCACTACTACCGATTACCAACACGCTGTCAGGTACATAGAATGTAGTGAACGATTTAAAATCCGTTTTGCTATCATGGTTTGTGTACACCACGAAATCATTATCCAGCTTTGACATATCCGGATCTTTCTGACAGGATGCCAGTAAAAGGATCAACAAGAAAAAAGGAATAATCTTTTTCATCTCATTTTAACGTTTAAAACAGTTTATACTATTATTTGTGCTTATATATAAGTTATCCATGAAACAGCAAATACTAAAAAAAGGTTCTCTTTGATGTTATTTTGGCTGTGTTAATTAACTTCTTGTAAGACTTCAAAATGCTTATAAACGATAGTTAAACGAGATAGGTTTTTACGGAAAAGAAAAGATCAGGTAAGGAACGCAGACGACGCAGAAAACGCAGACTTTCGCAGACTTTTTAATTATTTATCTGCGTGAATCTGCGTTATCTGCGTCGTCTGCGTACGGTAATAGCGTGTTTCAGCTTACCTTAAAGTACCCTGCTGTGCATCCTGTATCATCTTTTCGTTGGCAAGGATCAGGATTTCTACGCGACGGTTCAGTGCACGTCCTTCCGGCGTATCGTTGCTGGCAACAGGATCATGAACGCCTTTACCTTCATATTCCATACGACGTCCGCTTACACCCTGGTCGACCATCATATAGTCGTATACGCTTTTGGCACGTTTTTCAGACAAGGTCTGATTATAGTCTACCTTACCCGTATTGTCGGTATAGCCAACGATCTTGATGTCGGTATCCGGATTTTCATTCAAGCTGACAGCCAGTTTACGCAATGCACTGCGTGAAGCGTCACTCAATGTACTTGAGTTGGTTGCAAACAAAATACCTGAATCGAAAGTCACTTTCAGAGCCTCACCGTTATTGATTGTTTCAACAGTGGTTTCGGGTGGCAAAGTAGCTTCCAGTTCTTTCTTCTGTTTGTCCATCTTCTTACCGATCAAGGCTCCGGCTGTACCGCCTACGGCAGCTCCGATAACAGCACCTAATGCCGTGTTACCTGCCAACGCACCGATACCGGCTCCGGCAGCAGCACCGCCACCTACACCTATCGCAGTTCCCTTTGCTGTGTTATTCCATGTTCCACAACTCGTAAATACTACCGCCATACATAACAGTATGGATAATAACTTAAAATGTTTCATCTTTTTGCTCTTTTATAAACTTTATATGAATATAACAGTTTATCAATCGAACATGTTGATAGAATCGCAATATTCAAGTTCTCCCTGCACAATAAAACCGATTGCTTCGGGATCGAATTTACCGACACCATCCTTTTGCGCATTCTTCACTACATATTCAATCAATTCATCTTCATCTATTTCCACATCGACATCATCGTCTGCATCATCGTTCAGATAACCGCGTGATTCATAGAAATCGTAGATCAGGTCTACAATATAGTTAATATCGTCATTACTGAATTTGCCTTTCAATTCCTGGGGAAGATAGTTCTGAATAAATTTTACAGATTCGTCTTCATCGTAAATTAAATCGTCTTTGTCGCTCATAACTTTTTCAGTTTAATTGGTTACATACTCATGCAAAGATAAGTATCTTTTATTTATTTGTAAAACGAATAAATTATTTAAATACAGATCTTACCGCATTATCTCCTTCTTTCAGGATGTTGTCGATGATGCCGTGCTTTGTCTGGATCGTCAGATAAATGGCTTTCAACTTCGTAATGCCGATCATCTCATCCGTAGATAGTTCGGAACTGTACTTCTCATATTTTGTTTCTGCGAATTCGACATACTTCTTTTCCAACTCTTTCCAGTCATCTTTCGAATACTTATCTTCATTCGCCTGTACTTTCTCTACGAATTTTGTAAAGTCCTTTATATATGAATCTTTCGATTCCCCACAACTGCTCATGACAAAAAGAGCCGTCGCTGCAAACATCATCATTAAAAACCTTTTCATATCTTTTCCTTTTTAGATTAATTCCGACAAAAGTAAACAAAAAAAGAGGATCTGCACTGTCCGGCAGAATGAAACTGCCGGACAGGTATTAATCGGCTGTAGCTACGATCCGGTCTGCCGTCCAACTATCAGCTACTATCTGTATCCGGTCTGCGGGTAAAGAAGAGGTAAAACTGATCGTTAAAGTACAATGGTCACCCGGCATAAGCGTGATATAGTTATCCGAATAATGTACGGGAAGGATACGCTTGCCGGTTTCCTTATCCAGTACTTTGATACGGTTGAAAAAAGAAATATTCGTTTTCGAATGGAGCGATACCATACCGGAATAGGTTGTTCCTTCCCTTTGCAGCGATACTTTCACCTCCGGCTTTGCTTCGGGCAAACGGGATAAGCCGGAATAATCTTTCGGAAGCGTGGTCAGCCAATAGATATTCGGGGCATCCGGTAATGCGACGGCTACGTTGGAAGGCCGGGCAGGATCAGCCGGCTGCATAGACAGACGAAGGAAGTAGACTCCTTGTACCTCTTCCGGAACGGGAACATCAAACAAGGGCGCTACCGTATTGGCTTTGGCATCCGACTTTATTTCTTTTTCCCAACGGATCTTACCGCTGGTGTCGTAGATACGGGCATTTACGATCAGATCCGGGTAATCGGACAGGGATGTATTCAACAATTCTACCTGCCGGGTGACGGGATTGTAAAACGGATGCAGGGGTTCGCAACCTTTACGTGTTCCGTACAGGGAAGCGTTTACATCGAGGAACCAATCGTACATCTGTCCGCGCAGGGAAGTCCACGGGTTCTGGGTTTTCCAGATCAGTATGCCTGTGTACCAGTCCCAAAGATGCGAGCCCCAGCCCTCCATAAAACTACGGTATTGATCGTAATTCACGACCTGAGCATATTTACAATAGGTTTCGATATCCTTAACCTCTCCATAACGTTCCAAATGATCCTGATATCCCAGATCCCGATGATAACGCCAGGTGGCATTACGGGTAAAACCTTTTCTCGGGAATCCTGCCAGGTCTTTCTCCGTCATCATTTCCCGCATACTTTCCACCTCCGGCGAACCGACGGAGCCTGCCTCCGGATTAAACGGATGCGAACGGAAAGTAAAGAACCATTCCGGCTCCTGAATACCGTAAGGACCGTCGCCGTTATCGCCCAGCAGGTTGCAGGTAAAGAGGGAATCGGTCGAATAGCTGACGAACAGGCGTTCGGGATCAAGCTCGGGGAAGACTTTTTCTTTCAGTTGTTTGTCGATGTTTTTTGCCAACGGCCATTCGTTAGCTCCACACCAAAGACAAAGGCTAGGATGGTTACGTATCATTTTGACCTGGTCTTTTACCGAGGCGATAAAAAGATCGTGATTGTCGGGATATTCCCAACGACGTTCGCGGGAGTCCATTTTCATCGGGTCTTCCCAGGCACCGTTACAATCGCCGCTACCCCATAAGTCCTGGAAGACCAGTATTCCGTATTCATCACAGGCATTATAAAACTCCGGACGTTCGAGCAGGGCACCTCCCCATACGCGGATCATACGCAAATTCATTTCGGCATGGAAGCGGACTTCATCGCGGTAACGTTCAGGGGAAAGACGCAGTAACCAGTCGGAAGAGATATAATTACCTCCGGTTACATAAATCTTCTGGCCGTTCACATAGAAGCGACGGCCTCCGTTGTCCGGACATTTATCTGTTGTGATCTCACGGATACCGTATTTGAGTTGTTGGCTGTCGCTGACCCGGTTATCTGCTTCAAAGTAAATATGCATATCGTATAGAGGCTGTTCCCCTACTCCGTTGGGCCACCACAACTGCGGATTTTTTATTTTCATCGGGTCGAAATGAACTTCCCTTTTTTCGTATGGAGACAAGGTGAGACGTTGCGTTAAACGGATACCGTTTGTTTCGCAGACTAACAGACCTTTACGTGGTGTATCGGTGACATTCTCTACCTCAACAGAGGTCTTTACCAAAGCATCCTCCTGTGTTTTCTTCTCCGGAGAGCGGACACCCGGCACTTTCGTTACGACATATGGCGACTGAACGGTAACAGCACCGGTAGTAGTAACCGACACCTCATCCCAAATACCGGTATTACGATCCCTGATGGGTTGAACCCAGTCCCAGCCGGGCGTATATTGCATGGTATTATTACGGGCGATCTGTCCGTCACCGCCTTGCCCGCCATTCGGATCGCCGGGGTATGTCGGAGGATATACGAGGACAGCCAAAACATTCGTTCCTTTCTTTTGAAGATGTTCCGTTATATTAAACGATTTCCGCAGGAACATTCCTTCATGGGTGGTATTATTAAGCCGTTTGCCGTTCAGGAACAGTTCTGCTTTATAGTTTATTCCCCGGAAGTTCAGCCAGACAATCCTACCGTCCGGTACTGTCGGAGTTTCAAACTGGCAAACGAACCAGAATGTATAAAAATCATTGCCGGCTTCATAAATATCGGGGATCAGGTTATTGTTCATTCCGAACTCCGGTGCAGGATACAGGCCGTTTTCCAGTAAAGTGGTCAGTACTGTCCCGGGGACACGGGCAGGCATCCAACCTGTTGTTTCCAGGGGAGCAGAGCTTAAAAGGTTTCCGTCTGTCTTTATCTCACTGGCTCTCCGTGCCATCCAGCCGGAATTAAGCAAAGCTTTTTCTCCGGGTTCAGGGATTGTTATTGTATTTTCCTGTGCAAAGGCAGAGAATACTCCGCTTGCTATCAACAGCAAAACAATAAAAGAAAGAGTTGTATGTTTCATAATGTATTCTATTTAATAGGCGTAATATACAATAAAAAGATAAAAGGCCTCCCCCGAAAATGGGAGAAGCCTTCCTCTTTAAATATTATTAATGTTGCCGGGATAGATTCGGACTATTTAGAATCAATTCTTAAATACCAGTCCATCCCCTTCCCGATCGATAATGATCGGACGGTTCTTATCGATCTTCATACCCAGTATCTCCTTCGACAGTTCGTTAAGGACATACTTCTGGATAGCACGTTTCACCGGACGGGCACCGAACTGTGAATCGTAACCTGCATCCGAGATAAAATCGACGGCAGCATCTGTAAAGTTCAAGGCGACACCGTTGTTTGCCAGCATCTTCTTCACGCTGTTCAACTGCAAGGTAACGATCTTACGGATCTCTTCCTCATTCAGCGGGGTGAACATGATGATCTCGTCGATACGGTTTAGGAATTCCGGACGAATGGATTTCTTCAGTAATTCCAGTACCTGTATACGGGTTTCATCGATCACTTTTTCGCGGTTGTCGGGCGTGATCTTCTCGAAGCTTTCACGAATCAGGGATGACCCCATATTGCTGGTCATGATGATGATCGAGTTCTTGAAATTCACAACGCGTCCCTTGTTGTCCGTCAGACGACCGTCGTCCAATACCTGCAACAGGATATTGAATACGTCTGGATGCGCCTTTTCGATCTCGTCGAACAGGACGACAGAATAAGGTTTACGGCGAATTGCTTCCGTCAACTGTCCACCTTCATCGTAACCGACATATCCCGGAGGTGCACCGATCAGACGAGTCGCACTGAATTTCTCCTGATACTCGCTCATATCGATACGGGTCATGCTGTTCTCATCGTCAAACAGGTATTCAGCCAACGCTTTGGCAAGCTCGGTCTTACCTACACCGGTCGTACCGAGGAAGATGAACGAACCGATCGGACGTTTCGGATCCTGCAATCCGGCACGGCTACGACGCACGGCATCCGCAATAGCTGTAATAGCCTCTTCCTGACCGATCACACGGGTGTGCAATTCGTCTTCCAGGCGGAGTAGTTTGTCGCGTTCGCTCTGCATCATCTTGTTGACGGGAATACCGGTCCAACGGGATACCACATCGGCAATATCTTCGCTGTCGACTTCCTCTTTAATCATAGCGGCAGCACCCTGCATGGTGTGCAGCTTGGCCTGTATTTCCTTGATCTCTTCTTCTTTCGCCTGCAGTTTGCCGTAACGGATCTCGGCAACCTTGCCGTAATCGCCTTCACGTTCTGCTTTATCGGCTTCAAACTTCAGGTTCTCGATGTCGATCTTATTTTGCTGTATCTTGTTGATCTGTTCCTTTTCGCTCTCCCACTGGGCTTTCTGTTTCTTTTCTTCTTCCTTGAGGTTGGCGATTTCCTTGTTCAACTGTTCCAGTTTAGTCGTATCGTTTTCACGTTTGATGGCTTCGCGTTCGATCTCCAGCTGTTTGATACGGCGGGAAACTTCATCCAATGATTCGGGCACCGAATCCACCTGCAAACGCAGACGGGCAGCAGCCTCATCCATCAGGTCGATCGCCTTATCCGGCAGGAAACGGTCGGTAATATACCGTGTCGAAAGCTGGACGGCAGCGATAATGGCATCGTCTTTGATACGTACCTTATGATGGTTTTCGTACTTCTCTTTCAGACCACGCAGGATAGAAATAGTATCCAGTTCATCCGGTTCTTCGACCATCACAACCTGGAAACGACGTTCCAGCGCCTTATCTTTTTCAAAATATTTCTGATATTCATCCAGTGTCGTTGCACCGATAGAACGTAATTCACCACGTGCCAACGCCGGTTTCAGGATATTGGCGGCATCCATAGCTCCGTCGCTCTTACCGGCTCCTACCAATGTATGGATCTCATCGATGAAAAGGATGATCTCGCCTTCCGACTTGGTCACCTCGTTGACTACGGATTTCAACCGTTCCTCAAATTCTCCTTTATATTTGGCACCGGCAATCAATGCCCCCATATCCAAAGAGTAAATCTGTTTTGATTTCAGATTCTCCGGAACGTCGCCACGAACAATACGGTGTGCCAAGCCTTCGGCGATAGCTGTTTTACCGACACCCGGTTCACCGATCAGGATCGGGTTGTTCTTTGTACGACGGCTCAGGATCTGAAGTACACGACGGATCTCGTCATCACGGCCGATCACCGGGTCGAGCTTGCCGCTACGGGCACGTTCGTTCAGGTTGATGGCGTATTTATTCAGAGAGTCGTATGTATCTTCTGCCGACTGGCTCGTTACTTTATTTCCCTTACGCAATTCCTCGATCGCTTTCTCCAGTTCTTTTTCCGTAACTCCGGCATCTTTCAATATCTGCGAAGCCGTACTTTTTACGGTAAACAAAGCGAGAATGATATGTTCCAGAGAAACATACTGGTCACCCATCTTACCGGAATAATCGATTGCTTTCTGCAAAACGGCATTCGATTCGCTCGACAGGTAAGGTTCGCCACCGGATACTTTCGGATAGGATTCTATCTGACGATCCAGCACCATGTTCAGATTCTGGATATTCACCCCCAGTTTCTGGAAGAGGAAGTTCGTAATGCTTTCGCCCGTCATAATGACAGCCTTCAGCAAATGAACAGGTTCGATCACCTGTTGGTTATTCTTCTGAACCAACTGCACCGCCTGCTGAACAGCCTCTTGTGATTTAATTGTAAAATTGTTTAAATTCATACCTTATATTACTTTCTTGTTATCTTCTTTATTTTAAACTTTCACTGATAACTCTACAAAACAAATACCAGATCGAAAACAAGTCATTTTGTCAGTATTATTTAATTATAAGAGAAAGATGTTATGCCGATCAGTCGGGATTAACGACATATTTCGTACTTTCGGTAAGAAAACAACAGGGAAGCAAAAAAGGTTTACTTTTGCCGAAGATGTGTGACTTTTTCACGCGCCGGGGTACTAATCCAATACAAACTAAAAGAGAAATGAATATGATAAAAGGTGAAGCAGACTTCCTTTCTGCGCTGGAATCGAACATAAGCATACTGATCAAGATCGCCCGGGTGTATGCTTATACCACGCACGACAGGAAAGACCTGATCAATGACATCATCCTCGAATTGTGGAAGTCGTACCCGAAGTTTAAAGGCGACTCCAAAATATCGACCTGGATCTATCGCGTCTCGCTCAACGTGGCGTTGAATGTCAAACGAAAGCGGGACAATAACAAAGTATTGTTTTTCGATGAGTTGAAGGTAACGGACGGCAGTGATATCCTCGAAGTCCCGACCAACAACTCCTCTGAAATCGGCCAACTCTATCGGTGCATCGAAAGTTTATCGGAACAGAACAAGGCTATTATCCTTTTGTATCTGGATGATAAATCGTACGAAGAGATCTCTCAAATCCTCGGTCTGTCCAGGACGAACGTCAGTACACGTTTGAACCGGATAAAAGAGCAATTAAGAAAACAAATGAACCCCAATAAATGAATCGTTATGGAACTCGATAATATAAAAAACAGCTGGAAACAGGAAAACCAGCAAATTGTAGCGAATGTACATCTGAATAGAACAGCCCTGATGAAAAAAATCTCGGCAGAAACAAACCGGATGAAAAGAAAGAATCTGTTACTCTTGTTGTTCAGAATCCCTTTTCCGGTAGTTATCCTTGCCATATTATTTTCACACATTCATATCCATAACATGGTTAATTTCTATATTGGAATAGTGTTGTTTCTGGCTTTTGCCTGCTTTGCTTCATGGGGACTGATAAAATATTATCTGAATCTGAGAAAGCTGGATATTACAGATTCATATCTTGAAAATAAAAAGACTATACGGGAACTGGAGTTATATAAACTGAATGTGACGAAAAGGAATTACTATTGTAGCCCGGTGGGAATAGCCGGTATTTTCCTGATGATCAATGCGCCTCTGTTTACTACTACCGAAGGGGCTGTCATGTTGTTACTTATCATGGCTGTCATGGCTGCCTCCATATTCATAAATCTGAAATATGTCTTACCGACACAGTTCAACCGTTTGAACAAGGAGATGGAAGAGATTCGGAGGATGGAAGAGGAATAGGCAAACTCAAAATCATTTGTGTGTTCGAAATATAGCGGCAGATCATATCTGTCGCTATATAACTTATATCGAATTAACGATGTATAATCCTGTTGGTTTTTGAAATAAAAGAATATCTTTGTGCATCAAGGTTTTCACATTGAAAAGCTTAGTCTAATATCGGCAGCATGACTAGAAAAAACATATTCGGTTTATTATTTGCTATTCTCTGTATATCAGGATGTATATCGTGTAATAAATATCTCCTGAATGAGAAAGACAAAGTGAAAGAGAAGGAGGATGTTCCTATTGAAACATTTGAAGCTATTTCAAATATTGACCTGTCTGCCCGAAAGAATTGGATACTGATAATGAACTTCGATTGTATATACAATTATACCATAGATAAAAATATAATTAAAGCTACTCCTAAAAATACCCTCAGCTATATATATGGTCCATACATAACAGAAAATGAGGATGGGCAGGATTGGATTATCTCGGGATTAGGTCCGTATCTTCACTTTGCATCTCATAGTTTCTACTCTAATTTCATATCCGGAACCGACACTACATTACAAATGAACTTTGATCAAACAACTGAAGAGAAGTTATTTGCCGCTGACTGTTTGTCTTGCCAATATTCAGGAAAAGTATCGACCTATCTTTCCAGTATTTTAGTTCATTACAATTCTTTTTTGGATTTTAAGTTGAAGAATGTTCCCGAATCAGCAACCGTCATGATAAAAAGCCGGATGCCTATCCAACCATTCAGAGAGAAGACGAATCCGCAGCATTATAAGGCGATCGTCTTTTCTTATTGTGGAGATGGTTATGCAGACCTTTATATTACTATGACTAATAAAATTTATTGTATCAAATTAACCCCCAAAATAAACGTCTCTGAGCCCAATAGTGATCTATACCTAAACTCACGTCACTACACAAACCCAGATACTTACTACAAATTCACTTTGTCTTATGACAAAGAAATAGACAACTTTTCAATCGAAGATATAGAGAACAAGGTGTGGAGTCAGATGCCATAAAGGTATCGATATTTGTCGTGTCATAATGTTTACTATAAAAAAGTTAGCCTACTAATAATTGCTTCACTATCTCCTGAAATTTCCGTGGTATCCGTTTAAATACTTCCGACCGGATTCCGTCCGGCACCCCATAAAAAGCCTCGGCTATCCCTCCGGTGATACAGGCTAGCGTATCGCTATCGCCACCCAAAGAGACAGCCAGGCGGATGGCGTTTTCAAAATCTGTACTATCCAGGAAGGCGATGATTGCTTCGGGAACGGTGCCCTGGCAACTTTCATTGAAATGATAAGTCGGACGTATCTCGTCACAGGTACGGTTCAGATCGTAGGAAAAAGTAGTTTCTATATATTGTTTGATTTCTTGCTTGCTTTTTCCGATTCGTGCCAAATAAATAGCAGCTGCGGTAGCCTGTGCTCCTTTTATTCCTTCAGAATGGTTATGAGAGACAATAGCTGTTTCCCTGGCAATATCCAAAGTCTCTTCCAACGAATCGAATTTCCATCCGACAGCACTTACCCGCATCGCCGAACCATTTCCCCAGCTATTATACGGTTGCGGATCCTTTTCCCGAAGCCAACCACTGAAACGACCGCCGTAACCTCCCATCGGACATGGATATTTACGTCCGTATTCCTGCATGACACGGGTCAGATCTCCCCCATTAAGCAGCCAGTCTGCAACGGCAACCGTCATGATCGTGTCGTCCGTATAATCACTTTCACTCGTAAACAGCGGAAAGTCCGTTATCTTTATATTATCGAATTCATAAACGGAGCCGATAATGTCTCCTGCTATTGCACCTATCATAGTATGTTAATTAATATTCTTCGGTTGCATAAATATAATAAATATATTCAAACCTTACTCGCTTGTACTAAAAAAACTATATAAATCATCGGATTCCTATATCCTTCAGATATATTTGTGTACTTATTCAAATTCAAAACAGTATTTAATATGAAAAAGATGATTACGTGTGGCTTCCTATTACCTATCGCCACACTGGCATTGATTGCTTGCAGCGGAAATAATGATCTTACAAACCAATTAAAAGGTTCCTGGGTCGCTCCTATCAACGGTATGCCCGAACAGATGGAAGGTTTCGAACTGAAAGACAATGGACTTGCCTCTTCCATCAATATGGCAACATTGGTTTATGAGAAGTGGGAAACTATAAAACTGGACAAAGCGGATGCCCTGGTACTTCAGGGGAAAAGTATCGGCAACGGGCAAACACTCTCCTTCTCCGACACACTAAAGATTGACAAGATATCTGAAAACTCCCTGACGCTCACCCAAGACAGTTACACCAGAACATATACAAAAAAGTAAAAGAAAGCCACTGTCTGTAATACGGATTCCGTCTTACAGACAGTGCTGATCTTCAATCATGTAATCCTGTCCGAGCAATACTTCTTCCGCTTACATGTCTTGCAAGGAATCCCCATCCAAAGCTCATCGAACTGTTCGACGGCTTCCGTCACCAGCTCTTCTACGGAGGTGAAGATTCCCGCTTCGAAGTTACGGTTGTCTTTTCCTTTCATGCCTAACGCGGCTCCCGTCAAGTTTGCCGATCCGATATAGACCTGCTTCAGGTCGAATATCAATAACTTGAAATGGACACGTGGACAAAGCACGCGCTCCATCCGACTCCAAAGCAAAGGATACTTATCAAAGTCATCGCGGAAGTTCTGTCCCGGTTCTTTAGCATGGATCAGACGTACTTCGACACCTTCCTTCACCTTTTGCTCCAACAGCTTCAGGAGAGGCACAGCGTCTTTTCCTTCTTTGATATAAAGGTCTTTTATATCAGCCGTACCGATCCATACCGTCCGCTTTGCCTGCCGGATAGCCTCGATAAGGGAAGAGTAATGTTGTTCGTTTTTAATGTATTGGAGCATAATTCAACTTTAATCCTTCTTTAACAGCATTCAATAGTTTATTATATAAAAGTTCTTTTGAATATCTTCTTTGTTGTGGATGATAAAAGCTAACTAACAAAGGCCCATTCTTTATCTGATATGTCCAAACTCCACCAAATTTATGGCCTTGGCCAGGTTGATATTTATAACCATATAAATCCTCAAATAAAGTAACAAACAATGGAGTTATAACACTACCACAACAGATTATTATCTCGACACCTTCATACAAACTCAACTGCATTGGCAAGTATTTTCTATCTTTTTCATGAAAGGTCTCTTTCAACTTTCTATTTTTAGACACTGAACCACCAGGCTCTTTGTTGATGTTGACAATACATAAGTTCCTCAATATATCTTTACGGTCAATTTTTCCAAACACCTCAACAACCTCTCTAAACGACAGATTCTCTTCTAAATGTAACAGACCATACGCCCATTCTGATAAAACTTGCCAAGTTTCTTGTCTGCCACCTTTGTTCAACTCATGTCTTAAATCAAAACGATTTCCAGCATTCGCTTCTTTCAGCACAAACAAGATCTTTCGGTTTACAGCATTCCAGCATTCTTCATTAACCAATCCGTCCATAACAAAAGGAGCAATATACGAAGAGCTCCAGTCATCAAACAACTTATTTTCCAAATCCCTTATCGACATATTTAATGCATTTATTTTATTCTTCCTTCAAATCTTCATTACGCATCCCCTTCAACCAGTTCTCGCGCAACACATAATACTTCTGCTTCCCTCTCCCCAGCCAGGTCAGCTTGCCCTGCTCGTTCAGCTTTTTCAAATCCTTCAGTGCCTGGTAACGGCTGCAATGGTTGAACAACATACAATCGGTGGAAGAGACCAGTCGCTCCTTTTTTAATTTGGACAGGATGTTATCCAGCCGTTCTTTTTCTGCGATCTCTTTGCGTTTCGGAAGGACGGCACGGACAAGAGGCATCACTTTCAACTTATGTTTCAAGTCCGGAGAAGTACGGTAGACAACATTGTTGAAACTGATCGATTCGGCACGGATTTGTTTAGGGTCAGTGATACCTTTCGGGGTCTTTAGTGTCACAGAGAAGTTACCGACGCCTTCGATATCAACCGTCTCACCCTCACGCAGATGGTAATGCAACTGTTCGGACAAAGCCCTGATAACCCCTTTTACGTCACCTGAAGTGAATGTCGACCGTCCGGCTATCTCTTCAGCCAACTGGTCGGTCGTGATCTTACCACCGGAGACGACTTTGGCATACAGCGAACCTGTTTCTCCCGTTTCCCGGTTCGGTGGATTCTTATAAAACGTATATTTAGCACACATATACAGTAGATTTAAGTTTTAAGTCCTTATTATTTAGTTCGAAAGATAGCAATATTTTTTCTTTTTCACAAGCATAAAATCAATTTTGAGCTAGCTAAAAATCAAATTCGAGCATGCTGAAAATTAATTTCGAGCTTGCTCAAAAGTAAAAAAATAAGGGAGAAAAATAATAGTTATTCGTATGTTTTGAGTTAGAATATAGGAAAGAAAACACTAAATTTACCCGATAAACCAGAAACAACATATAAATATGCTAATTATATTAACGTCGGCAAAGACAATGACCGGCACTTCCAAGATAAAAGCGCCCGCAGGGACAACACCCCGTTTCACACAGGAAGCGACGGAAATAGCCCTGAATATGGCACAGTTCTCTGCCGATGAACTGAAAAAGATATTGAAGCTCAACCCCAAGCTGGCGCTGGAGAATTACAACCGGTTCCAGGAATTCCATACAGAAGAAGTGCATCCGCTACAGGCGTTGCTGGCATACACGGGCGTTGTTTTCAAGAATATCAACCCGAAGGACTTTTCGGAGGAAGATTTTCTGTACGCCAACGACCATCTGCGGATCGCTTCCATCTGCTACGGCCTGCTCCGTCCGCTCGACCTGATCAAGCCTTACCGGATGGAATATGAAGTGAAACTGCCGGAACTGGGCGAAGGGAATATGTATAATTACTGGCGTCCGCGTCAGACCCAGCTACTGATCGATAAAGTGAAAAAGAACGGTAATATCCTGATGAACCTTGCCAGCCAGGAGATACAGGGAGCCTACAACTGGAAAGAGGTGGAAAAAGCCGTCCGCATCATCACGCCGGAGTTCAAGGTATGGAAAGACGGAAAAGCACAGACAATTGTCATTTACACGAAAATGGCCCGCGGACAAATGACCCGGTATATGCTGAAAAACCGGATCACTGATCCTGAAGAGCTCAAACAATTCTCCTGGGAAGGATTTACTTATGACGAGAGCATGTCGGATGGGGATAATTGGGTTTTCCTGCAAAGCTAAATACAAAAGATTGCCCTTCCACTCAATAATTCAGGAAGAGAAACGTTATATTTACGTTCCTTTTTAAACGACTCATGAAATGAAAAAGACCTGTTTACTATTACTCTTGCTCGTCGGGATAATCTATATACATGAAGGTTACCGGATTATCAGCGACGATATGCCGGTGAAAAGTACCACCAAAGGTTCCCTCTCGGACATTGCCGACGAGGTGATAGCCATTCCGCTGGAAACGAAATCGGACTGCCGGCTGAAATATGCCACACAGATCAAACGCGACAGGAATGAATTGTTCCTGGTTAGCAACGGGCAGCTTTATCATTTCGACTGCTCCGGCAAGTTCGTCAACCGCATTACCAGCAACCAGCATTTCCCCGTTGCCGATTACGTCATCAATCCGCTCGAAAGGCAACTGATCGTCATGGATAACGAGGAAAATGTTTATTATTACGATTACGACGGAACGTTGCTGGAAAGGAAAAGCCTTGCCGGGATCAATCCGCTGAAAGCCCCTACCCGCCTGATGTATTACGACCGCCATATCTGGCTGACGGCACAAGCATTGTCACCCTCCAAAGAAGATGCCGGCAAACAATGCATGGACCAGTGGCTTTACAAATTCGATACGACACTCAACCTGCAGGACGCACGTAAACTGACGGCTGCCGACCTGGGACGTTTCTATCTCGGCGCCTGCTTCTCCACGGAGCTTTCTGTTGCCGACGGTAATGTGTATGCCTATTCACCCTCCACGCAACCGGACGAATTACTGGCCGATACACTTTATCTGATCAGCCGGAACCAGCTGAATATCCATAATGATTATTCCTCGATCCTGCCGTTGTGTATTGCCGGACGTTACCTGGTTTCCACTTATTCGAATGCAGCTGACGAAGAGGAGAATTACACGTTCTGTTACGACCGCCGCGAAGAATATGCTTATAATGTAACAGGCGGTTTCGAAGATAATTTCTATCATACGGGAAGAGTACCCGATCTGAAGGCGTTGGATGTTTACAACAGTTCTTTCTGTTACTGCCGATCGGGGGAAGAAGTGAAAAACGCATTTCCGGATCGTACGGAAGAAGATAATCCGGTTCTGTTTATCGTCCGGATGAAGGCATAATGAAAGACCAGGCATTTACCTTCCTAAAATGAATAATGAAGGCAAATACCTGGTCAAATATTTATTCAGGATTAGAATAATCTGCCGCAGAAGCGTACTTTCATTACCGGATAAACAGTCAGTTTATCCATAATCTTTGTAAAGCTATCATCTCCATCCGTAAAAGCGTCACCCAAGTCACCGGCACTTGAATAAAGTTTAGGTGAACCATGGAACTGTACACCCAGTTCAAACTGCACACCGATACGATTTTTAGGTACAGCACGCCCGAAGCCCACACCGACATAAGGACGGAATCCATTCACTTTCAGCCCACCGGAAACATTACCATTCTTATCCACCGGAATAGTCTGGTCGCCGATAACGATTCCGGCAAAACCTTCATGCTGCACGTACTCAGCCAGTTCATCACTATGTCCGTCTATCTTCAGCAACTTAGAACCACCGAAATAAGCACCGGCAGTCACAAAGAAAGAGGAAGCATTAGGGAACGGATAAAAATTGACCAGCAATTCACCGGAAGCACGCTTTGTGCTACCTGTCATATCAAGAGAACGCACCTCAGGTTTCGAATTAACACCTTCATCCACAGCAACCAGGTCTACATCCACATCTGTATTAATGTGAATACCCGGCATGATTGAAACACCTCCGCGAATAGCAAAATAAGGCGTGACAGGAGTTGCCACATCGACACCGATACCTGTCGTACCGGCACTTACACCTACCGAAAGAGAGTTGAAAATTCCCAGTTCCTTCTGAGCGGAAACGGGATTAAACAATACGTTCAGGCATACGAATGCCCAAAGGAAAATCACCTTTTTCATACTAATAGAGTTTAATATTGTATACTAGTTCTGAGTTTACTGCTATATACCAGTCAGTCCGCGAAAGTACGAAAAAAGGAAATGACATAAAAAAAGTGGTGCATGAATTACTCCTGCACCACTTCCTTTTAACATATCGGATAGAATTTTATTCTTCACCTTCGCTTTCGTCTTCCTTCATATTATGGAAAACATTCTGAACGTCATCATCTTCTTCCAGCTTTTCGATCAGCTTATCCAGTGCTTCACGCTGTTCGGCAGTCACTTCTTTCAAGTCGTTCGGGATACGGACAAACTCGCTGCTTGTGATCTCAAAACCGTTCTCCTCCAGGTACTTCTGAATAGCCGAGTTCTGTGCAAACTCGCCGTAGATAACCACTTCTTCTTCGTCCTCATCTACTTCATCCACACCATAGTCGATCAGTTCGAGTTCCAGGTCTTCCAGTGAAATGCCTTCCTTCTTCGCAATATGGAATACGCACTTATGGTCGAACAGAAATTCAAGGCTACCACTTGTACCCAGCGAACCACCGTGTTTGTTGAAATAGCTACGCACGTTTGCAACCGTACGGGTAGTGTTGTCAGTCGCTGTTTCCACGAAGATAGCGATACCATACGGGCCGTATCCTTCATAGTTCATTTCCTTATAACCGGTGAAGTCTTTTTCTACAGCACGTTTAATGGCACGTTCAACATTGTCCTTCGGCATGTTCTCCTTCTTCGCGTTCTGCATCAATGCACGCAAGTGGGGATTGTTTTCCGGATCAGGACCGCCCGCTTTCGCTGCAATAGTGATTTCCTTACCCAGTTTCGTGAATACGCGGGCCATATTGCCCCAACGTTTAAATTTTCTTGCTTTACGGAACTCAAACGCTCTTCCCATATTATATGAATGTTTTTATTGTTATAAATGAATCATTATCTCAATGATGCGCCCAGTTTGTCTTCCAGGTTCTTCCGGATCTTCTGCATGATCGCATCGATTTGTTTGTCGTTCAATGTCTTTGTCTCATCCTGCAGGAAGAAACTTACGGCATACGATTTCTTTCCTGCCGGCAGGTTCTTGCCTTCGTAAACGTCGAACAGGGAGATATCCTTCAGAAGCTTACGCTCACTGTCGCGGGCAATCTTCTCGATTTCGGCAAATTGTACCGACTTGTCAAGCAACAACGCCAGGTCACGTTTTACTGCCGGGAACTTAGATATCTCAGAGAAAGTAACCTTGCTCTTCTTCGTTTCTTTCATCAGCAATGTCCAGGATAATTCAGCAAAATATACGTCGAAGTCAATATCCATAGACTTGCATATCTTACGGCTGACAATACCGAAAGTACCCAGCTCGCGTCCTGAACCGGTCGTGATGCTGATACCTGACGAATAGATATCATTGCTCAGGTTTCCGAAGATCACTTTCTTTCTGTCGACACCCAGGCGTGCCAGGATGTTTTCAACGTAAGCCTTCAGTTCGTATACACTGGATTTCTCGTCGGCATGTGCCCAACTATTCTCTACACGGTTACCGCAAACCCATAATCCCAGACGATAGTCTTCCGAGAACTCAGCTAAAGTTGCGTCTTCGCGTTTCTTTTCAACATTATAATCGTAGCAGTTTCCGAATTCGAAGAAACGGATATTGCCGTTCTTACGTTTCGCATTGTGTTCGATACTTTCCAGACCGCCGAACAACAACGTCTGACGCATACCGTTCAGGTCTGCACTTAACGGGTTCATCAGCATGACGCAATGAGAAACCGGATAAGTAGTCAGTTCGTCGTAATAAGCGGAACGAGTCAGCGAATTGTTCAGAATCTCATTGAAGCCCGAACCGCAAAGCTGTTCAGAGATCAGATTCTGCAACTGGTAACCACGGTCGGTAGCTGTCTTGTAGCTCAGATTCGATTTTACATTTTCACTGAACTCTACATTATTATATCCGTAGATACGGAGAATATCTTCAATGACATCGACATCACGCTGTACGTCGATACGGTAAACCGGTACATGGATAGTCAAACCTTCTTCAGTCTCTGAAACGATTTCCATTTCCAGACTTTCCAGAATGCTCTTAACCGTTTCCACCGGAATATCCTTACCGATCAGGGCATTGATCTTATTATAAGTCAGTTCTACCGTATAAGGCAGCATCGGACTCGGATAGACATCCTGAATAGCACCGGTGATCTTACCGCCAGCTACTTCCTGGATCAACAGAGCGGCACGCTTCAAGACATAAATGGTATTGTTAGCATCCAGCCCACGTTCGAAACGGAAAGAGGCATCGGTATTCAAGCCGAAACGACGAGCTGTCTTACGGATCCATGTCGGATGGAAACAAGCTGATTCCAGGAACACATCCGTAGTCTGTTCCGTCACACCTGAATCGAGACCACCGAACACACCACCGATACACATCGCGTCTTCCGTGTTGCAGATCATCAGGTCGCGATCGGTCAACGTACGTTCAACACCGTCCAAAGTAACGAATTTCGTTCCTTCCGGCTGTGTCTTCACGATCACTTTGTTTCCTTTCACTTTACCTGCATCGAACGAGTGCAGAGGCTGCCCCATTTCGTGCAACACATAGTTGGTCACGTCCACTACATTATTAATAGGACGCAGACCGATTATAGTCAAACGGTTCTTCAACCATTCCGGACTTTCTTTTACCGTTACACCTTTGATCGTCACGCCGGAGTAACGCGGGCAGGCTTCCGTATTTTCAACGATCACTTCGATAGCCGGAGTTTCATCGTCGATCTTGAACGCGTCTACCGACGGGCGTTTCAAAGCTGTCGGCTTACCGTTTTGTTTCAGATAAGCAGCCAGGTCGCGGGCTACACCGAAATGAGAGGTTCCGTCCACACGGTTCGGAGTGATATCCACTTCGAGTACGTAGTCGCTCTTTACATTATAATACTCCTTCGCCGGAGTTCCTACAACTGCGTCAGCCGGCAGTACGATAATACCCGCATGATCTGTTCCGATACCGATCTCGTCTTCCGCACAGATCATACCGTTCGATTCAACACCACGAATCTTCGAGCGTTTGATCGTAAAGACTTCATCACCGTCATAAAGTTTCGTACCGTTCACAGCCACGACCACTTTCTGGCCTGCTGCCACATTAGGTGCGCCACAAACGATCTGTAAAGGTTCTTCACCGCCTACATTTACAGTGGTAATATGCAGGTGATCAGAGTTCGGGTGTTCCACACAGGTAAGAACTTCACCGATAACCAATCCTTCCAGTCCACCTTTGATTGTTTGAACTTCTTCTACTCCGCCGGTTTCCAAACCGATAGAGGTTAGTGCTGCTGATACTTCTTCAGGCTGCAAGTCGAAATCAAGATACTCTTTCAGCCAGTTGTAAGATATATTCATTGTTCTAAAATTTATTCAATCAAGTTACTATGCGTCTGCGGTATTTCCCACTTACGGCAATTTGACTGGCAAAAGTACAAATAATAGAACTATTATTCAAAACGTGCACTGACTTTATTCTCACATTGCCGGAAAAATCTTATAAATCAATGAATAATATCGGCAATTCATTCCGATATTCCTTGCCTAATACAAAAAATCACTCTACCTTAGATGCGTATTTTCAACCGATAAGATTAGCTTGAATACTAAGAAAGCGTTTTGAAAATCAAATATAACATTCTAAAACACTAGTATTCTTTATTATAACGATATGTCTGGCAAATATTTATCGGTACAATTCATACTTTTCCCGTTGTTGGCTCTCCTGCTTTTCAACTCCTGTTCGCAGGCCGCAAAGAAAAAACATATATTGATCATTCAATCGTATGAATCCAGTTTTCCTGCCTATAAGGAAATGAAAAAGATCCTGGCAGCCCGATTACAGGAAAAAGACATACAAGCAGAAGTCTATTCCTACTATCTGGACTGTGAACAGAATCTGGAGAAAAAGCAAAAAATAAATCTTTTCGGGAAGCTGAACGAACTGTGCCCCTGGAAGCCTGACATCATCCTGACTTTCGACGACCAGGCATTGAATATTTTACTAAGTTGCGGCCATCCGTGCATAGCCACGATTCCGGTTGTTTTCACCGGAGTGAATTATCCCAATGCTTCTTTTATTCAAAAATATCCCAATATTACCGGCTTCCACGACAAGCCGGATTATAAAACAAATATCAAACTGATTGAACAGCTGATCGGAAAATGTATCGTAGTCAGGGTTACCAACGGAGAGTACATCGATCAACTTATCTTAAAAGACATGAACGAGCAGATCAAAAACATCTGCAAAATGAACGACCTTTACTCGCCTGACAGGATACGCATCTCCGGAAAGAACGGTATTTCGCTGAACGGAGAAAAGAAAATAGAACCGGATACCATGTACGTCAGTACGATCAACGGCAAGTCCACGCGATCGCTGGTCAAAGGATTAGGCGAAAATTATTACAATAAAGCCTACCTTGCTACCAAAAGGGATTATCTGACTCTTTCATTGGGACGTTTCAGTTCGTTTCCGGGCTTTTCCGTCATTTATGAAATGATCGGAAGCAACAATGGAGTGGTTGGCGGTTTCGTTTCGCCACTCGAAGATTTGACAATTCTCGCAGCAAACCGTATTGCCAGCATACTGAAAGGAGCTTCTCCCAGTGATTTTTCACAGATCACAGAAACCAGCAAAGCCTATATCTTCGATTATAAAGTATTGGAACAATGGGACATCAGCAAAAGCAAATTACCCGCCGGTTCCCTGTTCGTAAACATGCCTTTTTATATACAGTATAAAATATATATCATATTCCTGCTTATTCTGGTCGGGATCTCATTCGTCATCATTATCACTTATCAACGGATACTCTATAAGAGAGAGAATGCACGTAAAATAGAAATACAGGAGAACCTAAGGCTGGAAAAGGAATTTCTCTCATTCGCCCTGGAAAGCGGTAACATTTTTACTTTCCGTTACAAAAACGGTACATTCCTATTCGACAAAGAGTTTTATCATTATCTGGATATGCCGGAAGAGCCAATCAGCGCAGACCGTTTCCAACAGGCCATTCATCCAAGCGAACAGGCTGACTTTCTATTAAACCGCTATAAGCTGGATCATGGCTTCACTTCCCGTCAGATTACCAGAAGACGATACGACTTTAACAAAAAGGGATACCTTTGGTGGGAATTTCGTTATGCACAAAACACCAGTCAAAACACCCAGAGTGCAGGCAATCAAGTCGAAGTAAACGGTCTATGCTTGAATATCCAGCATACAAAAGATACAGAACAGGAACTGATCGATGCCCGCAAAAAAGCAGAAGAATCGGATCAGATGAAATCTGTGTTCCTGGCTAATATGAGCCATGAAATACGTACGCCGCTGAATGCGATAGTCGGTTTCTCCCAGCTGATAGCTTCCGAAGAGATGCAGCTGGAAGACGAAGAAAAAAAAGAGTTTATCAGTCTGATCAATAAGAACAGCGATCAATTGCTTAAACTGATCAACGACATACTCGATTTGTCACGTATAGAATCCGGTCATATTTCATTCGCCTACGAAATATGTAATCTGAGCGAACTGATGGATGATGTCTATAATACGCACCGGCTACTGATGCCTGACGGAGTGGAGTTACGAAAGAAAGTACCTGAAAAACCAGCGATCATTAATACCGACCGCATCCGCTTAACCCAGGTTCTTACAAACTTCATCAATAATGCCACAAAATTTACGGAAGAAGGATATATCGAAATCAAGTATGAATACAGCGACGATAACCGGTTCATCCTGCTTTCTGTCAAAGATACGGGGAAAGGCATTCCCCAGGAAAAGATAAAGCAAGTATTCGAACGCTTTCAGAAACTGGATGAGTTTGCCAAAGGTACGGGTTTGGGACTTGCGATCAGCCAAAGTATCATCAGGACTTTCAAAGGGACGATCCAGCTGGAATCCGAAGAAGGGAAAGGCAGCAAATTTATAGTATCACTGCCTTATGAACCATCCTTACTCGGTCAGTAATTTATTCGCTTTGGTTTCTTCACGCCACTGAGGTACTACTGTTTTCAGGAATATCTCCTTGGCTTCATTTTCAGCTTTCATGTCAAGACCGATATATCTTTGGGCTTTCTCTTTCGTAGAGATATCCGGCATAGGAACATCACCTGAATATCCCAGTTTGAAAAGAACTTTCATTATATCCATCTGTGCCTGCAGGGTTTTATCGATACCGTTTCCCATTATACGCAACACTTCCTGCGATGCATGAAAAGACGCTCCGTGAGATGCAACACAAAAGTCCCAACGCCATTGTGCCTGCCGGATTAATTTCAATATATTTTTCATTTGCTCTTCCGTTGCTCCCCGATCCCATGCAAACTTAGCCTCGATATGGGTTTTCGCTAATTCTGTTTCCAACCGTTCACGTATTTCAGCCACTCTGATCTGACGGGTATATACATCCTGCCGTAAAATTTCTTCCGTCTCACGATGGCAGGTCTGACAGGTCCGGTCGATCATAGCCAGAGGACTTTGTATATGGTGATCGTTATAGCCTTCCTGATTTTCGCCCACATACGGCATGTGGCATTCTCCGCAAGAGACTCCCCGGCGGGCATGAATACCCATCTGTGCCAGTTCATAATCGGGATGCTGTGCTTTCAACAAAGGGGCTCTGCTCAATTTATGAATATAATCGGAGAAGTCCATCCGGTCATAATATTCCTCGATATCTTCTACCGAATATCCATTATCCCAAGGTATGACTACCCGTTTATCTTCCTTTGAAAAATAATATTCACAATGACACTGAGCACAGACCAGCGAACGCATTTCCTGTTCCGAGACATTATCGATGTTCATTCCTTTCCGCGTACAGGCTTCCGTCAGAAATAAACGAGGTATGTGCAACTCCATACTCTCCGGATCATGGCAATCTGCACAAGCGACCGGATTCACGATCTCACTGCCCCAGCCAGCCCATTTCCTTTTATAAAAAGCTTCCCGGCCAACTTGCCCGATCAGACGTGGAGCATCCGAGCTTTTACAAGCCCAACAAGCAGCCGGTTGAGGGCCATCCTCTTTTCCTTTTGGAGCACCGGTCCTTAAACTGAGATCCATATCTTCGATTGCATACATATGCCCTCTCGGTGTATTATAACTTTTAGAAAATGCATATCCGGCCCACAGAATAACCAGGTTTGGACGTTCAGCCAAAAGGTCTACCGCTTGATTTCCATTAAACAGACTGGTAAAACTCGTATCCGTCGTATTTTTCCAGCTCCGGTATTCATTTGAATTACGTAGTTCGAGCTTATCCGTTGATAAATTCTCATTTATTCCCTGATTTCCTGTATTTACATCATCGATAAAAGTAATGTTATCCTCCCCGGTAAAACAATATACGACAAACGCAACCAAGCTTCCCAGTATGATTCCTCCTAATAGTAAATAATGATATTTTATATTTAGTTTTTTATTCATCCAAATCAATTTGTTCATTCAACCCTACGCCATTCAAAAAGCTTTGATTTTCCAAAGTTTCAGACCACGACACAAATTTAGTAAAAAGATATAACGAGCCAAGATTTATCACCTATTTATAACAGAAAAAGATTAAATGCCACTCTGCATATCCTCCGTTCCCGAACGATTCTTATACCTATTTGCATACGCATCCCAAATAATATCGTATTTTTGCATCGTTTTATCAGATAAAAATATCCAACGAGAGATTCCTATTATGCGTATCGACATACTTACCGTACTTCCTGAGATGATTGATGGAATGATTAATTGCTCCATCGTAAAGCGGGCACAGGACAAGGGCCTGGCTGAAATCCATTTACATAACCTGCGTGACTACACCACTAACAAATGGAGACGCGTCGACGATTATCCTTTTGGCGGCGAAGCCGGAATGGTGATGCAGATCGAACCGATCGACCGGGCTATCTCTGCCTTAAAAAGCGAACGGGAGTACGACGAAGTGATTTATACTTCGCCCGATGGTGAGACATTCAACCAACCGATGGCGAACAGTATGTCATTATTAAATAATATGATCATCTTATGCGGTCATTATAAGGGTATAGACTATCGCATCCGGGAACATCTGATCACCAAAGAGATATCGGTAGGCGATTATGTACTGACGGGCGGCGAACTGGCGGCTGCCATCATTACCGATGCGGTCGTACGGCTGATACCCGGTGCCATCGGTGACGAACAAAGTGCCCTTTCCGATTCTTTCCAGGATGATTTGCTGGCTCCGCCGGTTTATTCACGACCGGCAGAATATAAGGGATGGAAAGTTCCCGATGTCCTCCTTTCCGGACACCAGCGGAAAATAGACGAATGGCGTTTGCAGCAGGCACACGAACGGACTGCACGATTACGTCCGGACTTATTGAAAGAGAAATGATTATATACGAAAGGCGCAGAATGAATATCGTTCTACGCCTTTTCTCTGTTAACTACCTATTTTATTAAAATACACAAATGACTCTTTTTCTGTCGTGCCATCAATTGGGCTATATATAATGAACGGGGGAATATATTGATCTCATTCTGTCCCTCCCAGATGCCATACGGGCGGTCCGTAAAATGACCGGGATACTTCTCCCCTTTCAGTCCGATACAATAATTCTTCCCGGAAGTCCACGGATTCTGTACAGCAGCACGTTTTACCCGGCAATTCCATAATACCTGTGTCACGCCTGCCCAACCATGTCCGCTCCCCATCTGACCGCGATCTTGCACATTTATTTCCCCATCGGTTACAATATTATCATACAAAGTTCCGACAGACCAGCGATGATGGGGGCCTATATCAGCAAATGTCTGGGAAGCTGTACAATTATAGAACACATTCGGCCCGCATACCTGAGCACCGGTCACATAATCATGACGACCTTCCGTAGCCTGGCAGTTCATAAAAAGATTCTGCTGTCCCCAGTTATTGAAAGAATAGCGGTATCCGCCAGTTATCAGAGATTTCGATTCCAGGCAACGACAGTCTATCACAGAAACATTTTTGGCAAAACGTTCGCAACTGACAGCGGAGTAACCGAAATAACGGGCAGTAATATTCTTTACCCAGCAGTTCTCCACCTTATCCAGTTCCACAGCGATCCAGCCATGCTCCAAATCTTCGTAATCTTCAAACTCTGATTCGAAACAGATATCAGATACACCGACTTCACCGATACGACCGTCAAAACGGTATTTATAGATTTCACCCCCGCCATACTTTTTATCCATTTGCATAACGACAGGATTATCGATGAAAATACGGTTCCCTTCTATTTGGGTAATTTCCCGTTCAAACGCCAGATTATATTCCTGCGGTGTCCATTGGCGCGTACCTTTTCGCTCTACGATCTGATCCATCTTTATATCATGTATCCACTCCTGCGTTCCGGGGCGGTAAACGATCACACGGTCACCCACTTTAAACCCTTCGGTTGAAGAGACACGGAAAGAATGGCTGCCAACCGGTACAAAATCATCTGTGATCTTCACTCTTGTACCCGGAACTTCCTCCATAGTACCGTTACCTTTCACCTGTATCAGTGAACGTCTTTCTTTTCCGGTAGCGATTAAGCAGGTTTCATTGACGTTATCCCCCTCTCCTTTCAGGATAATACCGCCTGTACGAATCGTAATCGTACCGCCAATCTCGTAAACTCCGCGCTTCAATAAAATGGTACCCCGATGTCCGTTCTCATCCGGACTTCTGCGTGAAACTTCATCGATAGCCTGCTGTATCAATGCTCCGCTATCTCCCTCTTTTGCAGGAAGAACCTCTTTCACAACCGGATATGCAGGAATGCTTCTATCTCCATGATGATAACCGACCCGGCTGAAATCCGGAATCGTATTTCCTTCTTCATCCGGGATATATGTCAAAGTGCCCATATCACTGATCCTGACAAAAGAAGATTGCCATGCCGGAGGTAACTTCGTTTGTGCATTACAAACGAATGTTACCCCGACTGCCAATCCAATTATTACATATTTAAATGCGCCCACTTTATACTCAATCTTCTATGATCACACGGAAACCTACATTATGTACTTTCTGCCAAGGCAGATAAGATTTACGATAGTATGCTGTCGATGTTTTCGGATGGTCGGTCCATGAACCGCCACGAACCACTTTCTCCACTCCGTTACCCTGTACTTTCTCGTTGTACGGGTAAGGCAGATAATCCGAGCGGGTCCATTCGGCAATGTTACCCTGCATATCATACAATCCCCATGGGTTTGCCTGATAACCGCCACCTTTTACCATCAGCATATTGCCGTCGTCTACATTATTATCCTTCGGCTGATAAGTATAATATTTATACCAGGAGTCATTAGGACTCATCGGCTGGGGATTTACACCTCTTACCGCCAGTTTATTCAACTGTTTGTCACCCATATTTTCAAACCGGGAGAAATCGGTATTCAATGCACCGTACCAGAAATCGTCTCCGCTACCGGCACGACATGCCCATTCCCATTGTACCTCTGTCGGTAATGTCACTTTCAGCCCTGTTTTTTCGCTTAACTTCTCACAGAATGCCATTGCTTCTTCCCAGCTGACACGGATAGCAGGCTGTTCCGGATTATTTGCCGGATAACCTTCATGCACATGGTCTTTCCAAAGTTGGTTGACGAAACGGCTGTTATGATCCGGGAAGATCGTACGGAACTGCTCGTTACTTACTTCGATCTCAGCCATCCAAAAACCTTTTTTCACTTCCTGCTTGTTTGCCGGTGAATAATCGGAATGCTTCCGGTTAGTCCCCATGACGAATTTACCTGCCGGGATACGGACAAAGTTCATGACGATACCCGGAGCCAGCTCGATACTTTTCTTCGTTTCCTGTTCTTTTGCCAACATCGCTTTTGCAGCATCCGCATCAAACGGCCAGCCTTTTACTTTCACGTCTTTATCCTTATATTCCTGACGTTCAGGTTTTACGGGAGACGGCTTCGGCTGCTTGCTCAGATAGTCTGCATAGCTGCGAATCTCTGCCTGCCAGTCAACGCCCGAACCTGCATATTTATCGGTCAGTTCTATACGACGGCTGATCTGTTCGATGCCATTAAACAGGTTGGCTTTAAACGTACCGTGATAAGGAGCATTAAAGTCAATCCAGTTATAAAGTGTTTTCCATTCCTTATCTGTCAACTCCACACCATGATGACCGGTCTTCAACATCTTGACCAACTGGCTGGTAGATACATGATATTCGTAAGGATTCAGAACTTCAATCTCAGCTTCCGGTCCCTGACGGTGAACATACGGATGCAGGTTCAGATAGCTTTTACCATATCCGGAAAATTCATCGATAGTACCACCGGTGAAATCGGCTAATTTATTGGAACCGTCATGACAGGCGATACAAGCACGGTCCAGGATCGGCTGAACCTCCAGATCAAATGTAAACGGACGTTGTCCTCCTTCCGGCAAGGTGATTGCATGCGGTTTAATCGTCGAAGCGACCACACGTTTCGGAATAGGTATCTGATTCTGATCCTCATGGCAGCCGATGCAGGAAACGGTTTCACCCGGCATACCGGTCAGCCAGCTTCTCATCCATTGCACGGCACGCCCGCATGAATCGAGCGGCTGAAGCGAGATTGGCGTATTCGCCGGTATGGAGAACAAAGCCGAACCGTCTTCTTCTACCGGAACAGTACCCAGCAGGCGTTTTATATCCCATCCGCTTTGTATGCCCTGTGCCCAATGGTCGGACGGTGTTTTGTTATAAGCATATTCGTAAGCAAGTACACGGAAAGCTTTCACCGTACCGCGTGGTACACCTTTCAAACCCTCACCTTCATAAATATCCTGAATAAAGACAGTTGCTTCTTTCGTTCCGGGTTTTGTACGATCCGGAATAACAGGAGGAACCGGCGTTTTCCGTACCGGTATCGGATGGATCAATCCTTCACCCTCGTATTCTGCAATCAACGTCAGGTTGTCGAATACGTCTACCAGATAGATACCCCACAATGCATTCGGATTCAATTTGGCTGTTACCAGGAAATATTTATCGTTCAGAGGATAAGGTTTGATGAACTGGGGCCATACATCATCCACCAAACGGTCTTTTACAATCGGTTCGATCTTCCGGTCACGGAAAGGTAACTCCTGAACCATTCCCAATGTCGATTTACGTCCTTTGGACGGATCGAACAGGATCAGACGGCCTGAACGGGCAACGCCATGATGTCCGGAGATAATTCCGATAAAGCCGGATGCCTGGCCCGGGATCGGTTTCGCATCGAAAGTACTGTTCGGGAAATAGGCGCCGCTGCCGTAAAGGGCTTTCTGTTCCGTTCCGTCGGGATTCATATGCATGACGAAGCGGGAGAAATAATGGGTAAGGTCGGTATATTCCCAGCGGGTATACATCACCTTTCCGTTATTCATCACTACCGGCGACCAGTTTGCGTCCTGGTCGAATGTCAGACGGCGCAAGGATTTATCTTCCGGATTATATAAAACCATATTACCGACTTCGGAGTTCCCGTTCACGCAGGGCACACCGTTGTAACCGATATTGGATACAGCCATGATCTTTCCGGAAGGTAACCAGGTCGCATCAAAAAACTCCAAATCTTTCTCGGGAGATTCGATCAGTTTTTTCAAACCTTTCCCATCCATCCCGACTTCGAAAACCTGCCAGCGGTTGTCGGTATCGACCATCGAAAACATCACACGGTCTGCATTCCAATGCAATTTCAGGTCAGGTACGGATGATCCGTTATCCGGTTTGAAAATGGTACGCGACTGAACATCGCCACGCAGATTCGACAATTCGACGATTTCTGCATTAAACCCACGACGGGAAGCGTTACTTTGATTCGACCAGTTATTATTTTGTGTCCCTAATGCCGGCGGATTGATTTTCCGTGCAGCCGTCCCTATATGATAACGGCCGACGATCAATTTATCCATATCCAGTTCCGGATTTGCCAGCAGGATATCACGTTTCAACTGCAAGGCTTGTTTTGCCTCCTTTATAGTTGTCGCATCATTTGAGTAGATACCGTCAAATCCTTTATTTACCAATGCTTTCAATGTAGAAAGCCTGGATTGGTTGGCAGCCTGGTCAAATGACTTGTTACGTTTCATATCATTAAAAGCCTCTTCGATGGCCCGCACATTCAGCCAGCTCAAAGACTCCTGCAATTCGTATACCTGCATAGCATCCCGTGCTATGTCCAGATAAGCGATCACCTGTTTATCCAACTCTTTTTCCTGACCGGCTGCAGCAATACGAGTTGCAAAATAGCTTTTATCCGCCAGCAAGTCTGCGACCGATTGAGCTATATGTTTTTCTATGTCGGCTGTGTAGGTTGTGACCAGTGCTTTCATGTCACCTCCGGCAAACGGAAGGAATTGTGCCGATTCACCCGGAAATCCGGCAATAATCTCTTCGGATAACTCTTTTCCGGTTATCCCCTGTAAGCGGAAAATAACTGTTCCTGTAGAAGAACGGCTTTCCAGTCCGATCTCAGCTTCAAAGCGGACATATTTCTTATCCAAAGGCACGACGATCTGTGCATTAGCATTCGCCATGATCGTCCGCTCATAGGTTTTCCCAGCCATAACGACCGGGACATCTTTCGCATTGGCATTAAAGACCAGACGGCCTGTGCCGGTATCTTTAAATGTATCTTTCAGGTCATTCAGCCAAACTGATGATCCGTCGGCTGCAATCAGCCGGGCATTTGCCCATACTGCCTGGTCGTCGGCTGTACCGTCGACAGTCCCCCAGGTGTAAAGAACCATTTCATCCAGCCCTGTTACATCGGCTGTAAACTTTTCAGCAGCTTTCCTAGCCTTGATCACTTTGGATGCGACCGGAAGAGAGCTTTTCTTCATTTGCTCATAGGCATTCTGTTTGGCTACGGCAATTCTTTCCGGCCAGGAAGCAGGTGTATTCACTTGCTTTTTCTGCTTTTGGGAAAAGGCAGAAAGTGAAAAAGCCATGCAGGCTGATAAAATAATTAATCTCTTTTCCATGATATCTATCTCCTATATTCAGCGAAGGAAGCCCCGCCAATAACAGCGAGGCTCCTCACCCATATTAATTATTAGCGAACGATTAATAGTTCGGATTCTGGATCAAGACTCCGTTAGAGAAGTCGATCTGACTCTGTGGCAACGGGAAATATTCGTGGGCTTTCGACCAAGCCGTTACATGTCCGGCCAATAACGGATCGAGTTCAAGACCATTCAGCTTATCCATGATCTTCCAACGTTTCATATCATAATAACGAATCAACTCAAATGGTGTCTCAACGCGACGTTCATGTCGGATGGCCTCACGCATCTGATCCTGAGTCAGATTAGCTGCCAAATCGTCTAATCCGGCACGCTTACGTACCTGATTTACCATATCGGCGGCACCAGTAATACCCAGTTCATTAGCTGCTTCAGCTTTCAACAATAACAATTCACCCCAACGCAAGAAAACCCAATCTTGTTCACTACGAGTACTAGCCTGCCACATATCGCCATCTTTCATCAATGGGGTCAACCATTTCACCATAGCTTTCTTTAAGTCACTTCTATTCAAAGAAACAACTTCACCGCCCGGCCATTGGTACTTATCATCGAAAGCTACGATCTGTCCTAAACGATTATCACCTTCTTCATACTCATTCGTCAGGTTTGCAACCGGACGAACTCCGGAATAATTACCATATATATGGTCAAAATTATTATAGTTATTCGGAGCCAAGAACTTAATAGAGAAAAGGATTTCCGGACTAGATTCTTGTGTATCATAAGTGAAGTTATCAGCATAACGATCAGCCAAAGAGTACCCTTTGATTTCGTCCAACAAATTATAAGCTTCCTGAACCTCATCACGATTAGCCACTTTTCCGTCTTCTCCAAAAGCATGGAACATAAGTACACGAGCTTTCAGTGCTTTTGCTGCACCTTTTGTTACATGTCCGCCGGATCCCTTATAAGTTTTATCATCCAATTTATCAATCGCAGTCTGTAAATCGGCAATCAAATTCTTATATACATTATCAAGCGTTTCTTTCGGCATATTTTGTGTCGTAAGATCCAACGGCATCGTTGGATACGGAACTTCACCATAACACAGATAAAGCAGATAGTAGCAATAAGAGCGCAGGAACATAATTTCACCTTCATATTGGTTACGAACATTACTCATGTCCCCACCTTGATAATTTTTCAACTGATATAAAAAGATATTCATACGAGTAATAGCCTCATATGCTTCCTTATAAAGATCCGGAACAAATCCCTGCATGGACGGGTCTATATTATCAGCCTGAATCAAGTCCGTTTTATATACATAACTGGAACCGGAGCTACCATAACCATTGTCTGTCAAACAATCATAAACAACCATTCCATAAGATAATGTTTTAGCTTGCATACCTTGATAACAGCCGGTCAAAGCCGAATCAAAATCAGATTTTGATTGCCAGAAAATACTTTCTGACGGAGAAGTTGTCGGAGGAGTATCCAAAATATCAGAACAGGAAGACACTGTCATCATACCGGCAACCAATAGTGAAATATATGATAGTTTATTCATTTTCATAATTATTTTACATTTTAATTAGAATTCAAGATTTACACCGAATGAGATAATACGGTTCTGAGGATAATAAACCAAACGTGTCCCCTTCGTAGAGTTATAATTACGTTCCGGGTCACCACCCTGCGGGAATTTGGTAATCGTTAACAAGTTATCACCCGAGAAATAGAAACGCAGACGTTCAATTTTCGCTTTACTTGTCAATGCTTTCGGCAATGTATAACCGAATGTCAAGTTCTTCAAACGGAAATAAGAAGCATTATACAACCAGTAAGTACTTTCACGCTGGTTCTTTGCTCCGCCTAAATCTGCAAAATATAAACGTGGATATTTAGCGTCTTTGTGATCTTCTGTCCACATATTATCAATATAATCCTGTGAAATTGGCGTTCCTTGATAGAACGGACGCAATCCCCAACCGCTGGCATAATGTTTGGCACCCTGTACGCCTTGTCCCATTAAAGAGAGGTCGAAACCTTTCCAGTTGGCACCCAGATTAATTGTATATTCGAAATTCGGTAAACGCCCGTCAAGAACTTTACGGTCATTTTCATCAACAATACCATCCGGAACTCCGTTCGGACCACTGATATCTGCATACTTGATATCCCCCGGCAACGTTTTGTCATTAAACTGTTTAGGAGAATTAGCCACATCCTCTTCATCTCTGAAAATACCAATTGCTTCATAACCATAATATGACTCATAAGGCAAACCTTCCTTATAGATCAAGCCTTTAGAAGAGTCTATAAAATCTGCACCGTATTTCGTCAATTCGTTTCTCGTACGATCAAAAAATACACCGGCATTATAATTTAACCCCTTAAATACACCTTCTTTGATATATCCATTATAAGCTAACGAAACTTCAATACCTTTATTTACCATTTCACCGGCATTGATATACGGAGACTTCAAACCTAACAATGAATTACTCTGTGCTTCACGAAGAATATCGTATGTTCTCTTCTTATACCAGTCAAAAGTAATATTGAAACCGTTGAAAGCAGTAATATCGATACCAAAGTCACCTATAGAAGTTGATTCCCATTTCAGATCACGGTTAGTAAGAGCTGTCTGTGCCACACCTGCATCCAAATTTGAGTTGTCAAAGCTATAATCTTTACCTGTTGTAACTAAAGCATAGTAAGAATAAAGATCAATATTCTGATTACCCAAAATACCCCATGAACCACGTAATTTCAGGCTATTCAACCATTCCCAGTTCAGTTCTTTCATCCACTCTTCTTCGCTTACACGCCATCCCAAAGAGAAAGAAGGGAAGATACCCCAGCGAGAATCCGAAGAAATGCGGGAAGAACCATCGTACCGAGCATTCACTTCTAACAGATAACGTTGTTTGAATGCATAGTTAGCACGGAAAAAAGCAGACATAATACCCCATTCTTCTGAATACCCCTTATTGGTCTGTACCGAAGAAATACCAGTATTCAGTTCATGCAACGGGAAGTCAAAATTTTGGCGATAACCTTCCAGATTATCTAATTTATAATATTCCAGGTTATAACCAGCCATTACAGAGAAATCATGTTCTTGATTAGGAGTTGCCCAATCATATTTCAAATAAGTATATAAGTTGTAGTAAGAGCTATTATCCATTTTACTAGTTAAACCTGTACCATTTGTATTCAAAGTACCATTCTGAACACCGTCATGATAATAATAAACTGGTGTAGGCAATGCACCCCAATCTTTTGTATGCTGTTGTTTATAACGCATAGCACCCTTAGTATACCAGCTTAGACCTTTGATAGGACTAACTTCCAACCAAGCCTGCGCATTGACATCTGTATTTATATAGTTTTTAAAGTTCTCTGTTTCAGTGATAGCAACCATGTTTTTATTATTACTTTCAAAAGTAAAAGCTTTCATTGTGTAACGCTTAACACCCGTTCCATCATCCGGCAACCAAGGCATATAAGTCGGGGCCTGTGAAATAGTAGACAAATAAGCATCGGTATCACCCTGGCGTGTTTCCTGACGATCACTGCGGCTACCCGTAAAATACATACCGAATCTGATCCAATCATTTACCTGTGAAGTCAGGTCCAATGTTGCATTGTAACGTTTGAACTTCTGTCCTTTCATTGTACCAGGCTGATTGACCATACTTAAAGAAGCATTATAAGAAGTTTTACCAGTCGTACCGGCAACACTCAAGTTGTGCTGCTGAACGAAAGCAGGATCAAACATATAATCCAGCCAGTTGAAACTCGGATACTTAGTCGGATCGGATGGATTCGTGTAATTCGCAATCATTTCATCCGAGTAACGGTCTGTTGCCGGAGCACCGGAATTGTCTTTTGCCATATTGAAATATTTCATATATGTAGGAGAATCCCAAATCACATCCAGCAAGTTTGTCGGATTGTGAACAGCAAAGTTTCCATTGTAACGAACTGAAATACGGTCTTTTGTTTCCGAACCATTTTTAGTAGTAATCAAAATTACACCGTTTGCGGCACGCGAACCATAGATAGACGCCGAAGCTGCATCCTTCAATACTGAAACACTTTCAATAATGTTTGGATCGAGGGAGGCCAAGTCTCCCTCGACTCCATTAATCAGGATTAATGGGTTGGAGCCTGTTCCCGAGTATGTACCCTGTCCACGTACACGGATCTGAACATTTTCATTACCCGGCTGCCCTTTGTCGGAAGTGATGCGCAGACCCGGCATCTGTCCTTGTAACATTGTCGAAGTGTTTGCTACCGGTCGTTTAGCTATTTCTTCACCCGTCACAGCAGCAACGGCACCTGTCAGGTTTACTTTCTTCTGCGTACCGTAACCTACTACAACTACTTCATCCAAATTCTGAGTATCTTCCTGGAGAGTAATTTTCAGACGACCATTACCGGTAATTTTTATTTCCTGGTCTTTGTAACCAAGATACTTTACCAATAAGACATCGCCATTTTTTGCCGACACGGTAAAGTTACCGTCTACATCTGTAATGATACCTGTGGTTGTTCCTTTTACTAGTACAGACACTCCGATCATCGGTTCCCCGAATTCATCCAGAACGATTCCGGAGACAGACTGTGTTTGCGCGAACAAACTTAGACTTGAGTTAAATGCCACCATTAATAATAATAATCGCCAAAACGATACAGTGACCTTCTTAATTCTCTTTTTCATTTAATCATGGATTTAATTAGACTTAAAATTTCAACAAATTCAATAACACAAAGAAACATATTCTCTTTTTCACAAAAGAAAACATACTTCCCAATTTAGTATTAAATTATTCTATATAAATAGTTTGAGACAAAAGTAACAGGAAACTGATACAAATTTATCAGTTTCCCTGTTCCAACTTTCCTTTAGATTGCACAAACTCGGTCGGAGTACAACCATAAAAAGTCTTAAAAGAGTTGGAGAAATAAGAGTGGCTATTAAAACCAAGGTGTGAGGCAATTTCAGATACATTCATTTCCGAATCTTGTAATAGTTTCGCCGCCATCTCCAATCGTTTATTACGGATCAGCTCCATAGGCGAAAGTTCGGTAATAGATTTGAGTTTGCGGTAGAGGTTGGCACGACTGATACCAATCTCCGTACATAAGAGTTCCACATCCAGTTTATCGTTGGAGATGTTCTGCTCGATTACGGCAAATAATTTCTGAGAGAAACGTTCATCCGCCGATTTAACTTCTATTCCCAGTACATCCGGAGAGAAACGCTTTCCATATAACTTTTTTAACTGTTCCCTCGAAGCCAGCAGGCTACGGATACGGGTTTGCAACACGTCCATATTGAACGGCTTGACGATATAATCGTCAGCTCCCGCCTGGAACCCTTCTTTTATGTGCACAACCATAGAACGTGCCGTCATCAAAATCACAGGGATATGTCCTATTCGCAGATCGTTTTTAATCATTGTACAAAGTTCCAGTCCGTCACGCTTCGGCATCATGATATCGCTAAGCACCAAATCCGGGAAATCCTGAATTGCTTTTTCGTAGGCCCGTACTCCGTCACCCGCTTCAATAACGGTATATTCAGCTTCCAGACTCTTTTTCAAATAACTACGCACATCCTTGTCATCCTCAACCAGCAGAATTTTATATTTCGTTCCTTCAGCCTTTTCCGGTGCAGGAAGTGAAGCTGAAATATCATCAGTATTGGCTACTTCCGAAATTTTATCTAATTCTACACTTTCAATCTGATCGTCAGAGAACGCAGATCGGGAAATCGGAAGGATGACAACAAAACAAGCACCTGCCTGTTCTGTATTATCCACATCGCAATAAATAACACCGCGATGAAGCTGAACAATCGTATAGACAAGACTCAGCCCAATACCTGTTCCCGACAAGTTGATACCGGATGTCTCCGGAATCTGATAGAAAGGAGTGAATATTTTATCCACCTCTCCCTCTTCTATACCCTTACCGGAATCTTTTACACGCAATACAAGATAATTCGCATTCTCATCTTTATATAGTCTGTCTATATGTTTCGGATTCAGTCCGTTCCATGAGGTTTCCGAAACCTCCATGGTGATGGATTCTCCGGAGGGTGTATATTTGAAAGCATTTGACAAGAGATTGAATACAACTTTTTCTAAAAGTGACTTATCAAACCAGGCATCGATCGTTTTAGGCGTACAGTTCAATGAAAACTTAATTTCATTAGTGAGAGCAATTTGATTAAAGGCATAATATATTTCCTTTATATATTCGCAAATATCCCCTTCACTGACTTTCAGTTCCAAACTACCCGCCTGGTTCTTATGCAAATCCATCAGCTGATTGACCAAAAGCAGTAGTTTTTGGGCATTCTTATAAATAATAGAAAGTTTATCATGCAATTCAGCAGGAATGTCTACCCGCTTGACCAACTCTTCGAACGGGGTTATGATCAGCATCAAAGGTGTACGCAACTCGTGGGAGAAGTTGGTGAACAGACGGATCTTTGCTTCGTGAAACTCCTCCTGTTTCTGTTTTTCCATTTGCTTAAGTTTTAGCCCGGCTTCCAGATTTCGCTTAATTGTCGCGTAATGAAGAATCGCATAACTGATGGCAGCCAATGCAATTATATAGAATAAATAAGCGTACCAGGTTCTCCATAAAGGCGGTTGTACGATAATGACCAACGAACGACCCTGTTCATTCCATACACCGTCATTGTTGGAACCTTTTACATGGAAAATATATTTGCCCGGACTCAGATTCGTATAGAAAGCCGAGTTTCGTCCGCCGACCTGGTTCCAGTTGTCATCGTAGCCCTCCAGTTTGTAGGCATACTGATTCTGCGTAGAATAAATATAATTCAATGCCTGATAGGTAATTGAGAAATTATTCTCATTATAGAGCAGGCGAATCGTATCCGTGCTGTCCAATACTTTATCCAAAATACCCGACTGGTCTCCTACTTCAATCGGCTGGTTGTTGACGGATAATTGTTCCAGTACTACCGACGGTATATTTTCGTTCTTATCCATCTCGGCGGCCTGGAAAGTGACAAAACCGTTACTGCCGGAAAAACAAAGAGACCCGTCCGGAAGAGCAATCCCGCTATGCAACGTAAACTCCCGGATATCAATTCCGTTATGACGATGATAGTTCCTAACTTCACCTCCTACGGGATCAACCATAATCAACCCGTTCACCGTACTCATCCACAACTTCTGATCGCTGCTTTCTACCAACGAACAGATATTATTGTCCAGCAATCCTTCACGGGTGGTCATCACCCGCTTTACATGCTCTGTTTTATCAAACTGAAATATACCGCCTCCGTAGGTCGATACCCATATTTCACCTGATTTCGTACGGATAATGGAAGAGATATAGTTATTAGGAATACGGTAACTATCAACTGTTGCCTCATTGGAATATTTTGTCATCCGTTTTTTATTCGTGTCGAAACGAAGCAATCCGTCAGACGTACTACCCAACAATAATATACCGTCTTCTTCTTCCAGAATAGAACGGACGTTCGAAATTATAAAAGGTTCATCCACGTTATTGGTAAAGTTCATGACCAACTGGTCATGAACAAAACAAGTCAGACCGAATTCCGTCGATGCCCCTCCTATCCATAACCGGCCTTTATTGTCACGCAAAATAGAATAGATGGAATATTCCTGCGGATATTTATGATAAAGAGTAAACCTTTTTGTCCGGATATCAAATTTATATATTTCCCCCTTCGTCGTTCCACACCAGACAGTTCCGTCTTCATAAAAAACAGACTTGATAATATTCGTATTAAAAGTAAAACGCGTGGACGGATCGATCAGATAATAGCGTGATTCATTAGTTTGATTATTGTAATTCAACAATCCGTAACCCTCTGTCGCGATCCATAAATTGGAAGGGGATTCATAGGTTATTGCACCGTAAATACCTGTCCGGATATTCAGTTCGTCTTCCGGACGATGAAGCACAAATCGGTTGGTAAATTTATTCAGATAATTGATACCGCCTGCAAATGTCCCGACCCACAATGTATGATCCTTGTCCACGCAAAATGAATAAACGGAATAATGGCTTAAAGAATGATTTATATCGTCATATCCAGCCACTTTCGTTATCTTTCCGGATTCCGGAGTCAAAGCAAATATACCGTCAAAAGTTCCGATCAACAGCTTTCCCTGCCATTCGATCAAACAACGGATGGTATTATTACTCAACTGACTATTTTTACTTGTAAATGACTGAACCTCATTATCACGCAAATTAATCTTATTCAATCCATATTTACTACCGATCCATATCTGTTTATGCGAATCTTCATATATACTGGTAATATTATTATTATTCAATGGCATATTTCTGGATTGACTTGTAAAATGGCTTATAATATTCAGTTGTTTATCACACAAATAAACACCCTTTGCCACTGTTCCGATCCACAACCGGTCTGCGCTATCTTCAAATAAAACGGATACGGAAGTATCTTTCAATTCATTATCCAAAAGAATCTGTTCAAAGCAATCTTCTTCTCTGTTATAACGATTTAATCCATCCCATGTTCCAACCCAAAGACAACCGGAAGTATCGGTATATACTTTAGTGATTCCCCCAGGCATCAAACCATGCAGTCCTGAACCATATCGCTTAACCTGATTCGTATTTAAATTGATCCGGTTCAATCCGTTATAGGTCCCGACCCACAAATAGCCTTCATGATCTTCAGTGACAGAGGAGATCGAATTACTGGACAAACTCTGTTCATTTCCATCCTCGTGGCGATAGATTACATATTCCTTGCCGTTAAAACGATTCAGCCCGTTCTTGGTGGCAAACCAAAGGTAACCTTTCGAATCCTGATATATATCCATGACAGACAGCTGAGAGATACCTTCGTTCAGGTCAGAGTTAAAGGAATACAGATAGTTAGCCTTCTCTGCATGTAGAGCAGATAAAAAAAGGGCTAGAAACAATATAAACGAAAATCTCCTTTCCATGGCAGTCGAATCTGATTAGATAAAGCAAAAATAGTAAAAGTTTCGGTTAGTGGTAACAGATATGTATTTATCCGTTACCACCTGTCGCTATTTTTATCATTATTTCAATTCAATAAAAGCAGTCGGTATGCCTTTCGCCTTAACAGCAACAAGACTCTTGCCTTTATTCAGATTCACTTTAATGCATGCCCGTCCATTGTATGCCTGGACCTTTCGGCTACCGGTAGATGTTCCCTGATTTTGTATCAGTGATCCGTCACCGGCTATTTCAAATTCAATATATTTCTTCGAATCAAGACAACGGATACCGTCCTTATCCAAAAGCTGGACTTCCAGTAAAACAGTATCGCCTTCACGCGAAACGATTGATACAGCAGCAGCTGATTCTTTGCCCCACTTGGCAGTCTGATATTCCTGGCTGATTTCATCTGTCACCTTTGTTTTTCCCTGTATGGCAACGGCACGTATCTCGTTCTTTCCTTCCTCGTATACACAGTTCCAGCGCAATCCGGCTGCCGGATAATCCTGGCTGTTACGCTTCTTTACTCCCTGGCTGATGCCGTTGACGAACAGTTCTACGGTTTCGCAGTTCGAGTAGACCAAAACTTCCTTACGGTCGCCTTTGTTTCCCCAGCGTACAGGCCAGCTATGACCATAAATATGTACCATCGGCTCAGTCGTCCAGTAAGATTGGAAGACATAATAGCTTTCCTTGGGAGTGAAATCACGTTCGATAACGCCTTTTTGGTTTACATAGGGAACCGGATTTTCAGGACGGACAGGTGTTGAGAAGTCCTTGAATGGCCAATAAGCAGCACCTGTCAGCCAAGGCATCGTTTCCTGTTCTTTCAGATGCCAGTCGATCAGGCGGACAATATAACTTTCCGACCAGTCGCCATCTTTGGATGCACGGGCGGCACCTCCGTAAAGGGAAGCATCCCCGTCGCGCTCATCAGCACCTTTTCCCGATTCAATACTTTTCAGATTGGCAAAAACATTCTCCGAATGACGACGGGCATGGCTGTCGCCTCCCCATTCCACATGCAGGAAATGTTTGACTTTCTTCATCTCTTCTTCGGATACGGATTTATAATCAGTGAATACACCACGATACCAGCCTGCCCAGATGGAGGGGGAATAGACATCGACGATGTCGCTGCAAAATTCACAACGGCGGATAGCGGTCATACGGGTATCGTCCAGGCGATGTGCCAGATCATGTTGTTCTTTCATAAAAGCACGGATGGCACCTTTATCGAACGTACTGAAATCGTTCGGCCAGTCGTTTTCATTTCCTAATCCCCAAATAATAACGGAAGGATGGTTATGATGTTGATTGATCATATTTGTCAGCATACGGCGTGCTTGATTCTTGTAGATCTCTCCACCCAAACCACCACGACACCAAGGAATTTCCTCCCATACAAGAATACCTAGCTCGTCACATAATTGGAGGATGATATCCGATTGCTGATAATGTCCGAGACGGATAAAGTTGACACCCATATCTTTCATCATCTGCATCTCGGTACGCATCATCTCTTCCGTCATAGCCTGTGCTACGCCTGCATGGTCTTCATGACGATGTGTTCCGCGAAGCAGAAGGCGGCGGCCATTCAGATAAAACGGGCCTTTTTCCTTAAATTCTGCCTGACGGAAACCGAAACGTTCACTGGCTGTCAGGGTTTGACCGTCGGCTTTGATAGTCAGCTCGCAGGTATATAGATTCGGAGAATCGACATCCCACAAGGCTGGATTCTTGATCTTGGTTTCTACCAGGAACTGGTCACCCAAAGGGAGGATATTCTCTACTGTCTGAGAATATATTTGCTGATGCCCGGCATCATAGATAGTGACAGTCACGTCGGCCTTACGGACATCTTCCGGATTATAGAAAGAGGCTTTTACTTTGACTGTCCCCTCTTTCCGGTTGGCTGAAAGCTCCGGCTCCAAACGTATCTGTTCAAAAGAAGCTTTCGGCAAATAGACCAGATTCAAATAACGGTAAAGGCCGCCATAAAGATTGAAGTCGGACAGGTCGGACGGGATCATCTCTACATCGCGCGAGTTGTCACAACGGATAGACAAAGGGACTTTACCTTTGAAGCGTTTCATCAACTTATCATCAGCCATAAAGGTCTTTACGGCTTCAGTTATATCGACACTCCACTCATCGTAACCTCCTACGTGTTCACCGACCAGTGTTGTGTAGATATAGACTTTCGTCTTCTGTCCGGCACCTTCAAAGTCAAGTACGACACGACCGCCGGCGTACGGATTGTCGATCGTCAGCAGCGTTTTGTACCAGCCCGGCCCTTGATAATAATTGATATCCGGATCTACTGCGTCTTCAGCATTAAAGCAATGAGGTAAAGTGACTTTCTGCCAGATGGGGACAGATTCCGGATTTCCTGGCGAGAATGGACGTACGGCTTCCCAGATTCCTCCCAGGTCACCTTTCAGGTATTCCCAGTTTTCTGTTAACCGTTGTTTTTGTTTTGTCGGTACTTTTCCCGCCATCGAAAAACAACAGAACAGGAAAAGACAGGTGTAAAGAATGTTTTTCATTATGTTTGTTTTTATATTTATAATATGGCTGTTCCTTCGTTCTCTAGTTTTTGTTTTCGAAGAAGGGCTTCCAAATAATAATAATCGGCATAGACGATAGGTACATCTACTTCTACATTATGCATTTTAGAACCTGTGCTGTGTAATAACAGAAAACCTCTGTCCTTGCTGGGTGTTGTACGGTAGCTTTTGGATAGATTCTCCAAAATGGTATTTGCTTTCGTTATATAATCCTTGCCGTTGACAGGGTCGTACATGCTCAGTTCATACAAAGCAGAAGCCGTTACCGTTGCAGCCGACACGTCACGAGGTTCGGCTGGTATCCCCGGCGCATTGAAATCCCAGTAAGGAATCAGATCTTCAGGCAGATTCGGATGAGTAAAGATATAATTCTCTATATGTTCAGCTTGTTCCAGAAATTCAGGTAAACCAGTTTCACGATAACACAGGGTGTATCCATAAAGTCCCCATGCCTGACCACGTGCCCATGCCGACTCATGTGAATACCCCTGATGTGTCTGTTTCTTTAGCACAGCTCCGGTAATCGTATCATAATCGATCACATGATAAGAACTATAATCTTTACGAAAATGATTCTTCATCGTAGTACGGGCGTGATTCACAGCTACATCATAGAACAAAGAATCACCACTCGTCCTGAATGCCCAAAAAAGAAGCTCCAGATTCATCATATTATCGATAATGACCGGGCAATCCCATTTGTCACGACTGTGATCCCATGAACGGATCACTCCTGCTTTCTCCTTGTAACGCGTAGTCAACGTATAAGCAGCCTGCAGCAATACATCTTTATAGGCAGCATCACCCGTCAGACGATAACCGTTCCCGAAACTACAATAAACCTTGAAGCCCATATCATGTGTCCCACCATTCATCTTCTCACGCTCAATCAAAGCCGTTTGTTTCTGAGCCTTTTCTTTCCAGAAATCATCCTTGGTATATTCATACATATACCAAAGTTCGCCCGGGAAGAATCCGCTGGTCCAGTCACGGGAAATGACCATATGCAACGTACCGTCGGCTTCCACATTACGCGGACTGGCTAATGGCCCGAGATTCTGTTTATCGCGCAAAGCCTGCTTTTCTCTAGGTTCTGCGGAACGTACAGCATCCATTTCAACAAAAGCCTGCTTCAATTGCGTCGAAGCAAAAGAGAAATTATCCTGAACAAGATCAGGCTGATCGGTTCCGCAAGAAGTGAAGGCAACCAATAAAAGTAAAAGAGGTGTTTTAAAATCCATAGTTTTTTAACGAATAAAATATAGTTTATTGTCCTATAAAACATTGTTTTTTTACAACCATAACAACGGATGACGGATAGGCAAATTCCTTACCACTTCATCATTGACAGGAAAATGTTCCAGCATTGTCCAAAGAGATACATAGTCTCCGTTAGGTGTATCACAGGCACTGAACAGCAAAGCCGGGTGGGCAACAGGCCATTCATCCCAATACATCACGTCTTTATTAAACGGCCATACGGATTTATCCTTTATATAAGGATACAACCATGCAACTCCTTTCTGCATATTCCGTCCGTCTTCCGTTGTATATTGCCATAAATTATGATTTTCATCCGAAAGGATATGGCAGACTGTTGCCATTGCATCCAGGTTAAAAAGAGAATATCCATACGGCTTTGTCCGGTTCAATTCCAATGGAAAGCTGCCGTCCGTATCCATCTGATCCGGCAATAATACATTCCGGTAACGTTCTCTGCAAAACTCCAGTACTTCGGTATTCCCTGTATATTTAGCAAACAAAGCTGCCTGCATCACCCAACAGGTCCCGTGGTTATTCTTCGCATTCATTTCATCTTTCCCATACGGATGATTGGTCAGCCAATGCAGATATTTCGAAAACCAGTCTTTTGTCGCAACCGCCTCTTCCGCTGATAGCAAACCATTCTGTTCCATTACGATCAGAGACTGCACGACTTCCATCAGATGGATCGTATCGATAATCCCTATTCCCCGCCCTGTCACAATACCTTTGATAGCCTGGGCATACTGAAGGTCCGGATTCATACTTGTTTCAGGGTCAATGAACCAGGCATGAACATGTTTCAGGGCTTGTTCGATGTATTTGGTATCTTTAGTAACGATCCAGGCAGAAGTAAGATCGCCTACGACGGTGCTGAAACGGATCATTGCATGGCGATGGGCCACAAAGTTATCGGGATTCGTTTCGCCGTCACGACGGATATAGGCACTATCCGGACTTACCGGATTCGGCCACCAGTAATCGCCTTCTGAATAAAAATCATGAATTCCCCCGGCACTCCGTTCTGCCACAAAAGAGGTTATTGTAACAGGTTCCTCTCCTAATGCATCATCTCCCCGGAGGATAATTTCGGGGCGTAGCAAGTCTGACACTTGTTGCTTTAATTCTGTTTTGACAGAACAAGAACAAAAAATAAATGCTGTTATTGAAATTAATAATAAAAACTTCGTATTCATGGCATAGACAGATTTTTTGCTCAAAAATACAGTTTGTCCCCCTTTCTCGTTTTTAATATTATCGCAAAAGCTTGTAGATTTATTGCAAAAGAGGAAATTTGTGAGATATTTATACAATACCGACAGATAGTCATATCCTAAAAAGAAAAGAATCATCCTATTGACTTGTGGATAGTTATCGGCAGGCCTGCTCACAATTGTCGGCAAGCCTGTTCATAATTATGAACAAGCTTGTCGATAATTGTCGACAAGCAAAAAGTTCGTTTTTCGGAAAAGAAGTTACTATATATAGTATAATGTATTCTTATTTTGAATAAATAAACGTATATTCATACGTATTCACCTCTGCTATTTTATCGGTAGAACTAATCTGTTCCCGAATTGTCAAACCTGTAATATAATCGCCGGTAGTAGTAAAATGATACGTATAACTTGCAGTCGTATCATCATCTCCAGACAGGCTGTAGGAATTGGCTGATTCAGGCAAATTTCTGCTCTGATTTCCATAAAGCAGATTTATAGGAGAAAAAGCGTCGAATCCCACCGGATTAAAAGATGGGATTACACGCCACGGGAAGTTACGCGGAGTCAGAGCCGTGCTGCTATATTTATATTCTATTCTTTTCTTATCCCGGGTAAACAGAGTGACATTACCATTCTCCCATATATAAGTTTCTTCCTTATCAAACTTCTGCGATTCATAGCCGCTCTCACCTTCTTTCGGCCACTTCATTGTCAGAGATGCACTAGTCAGACTGGCTCCGTTATACAGGTAGTTATATTCATCGCTCGTATATACTTCCTTGTTAAAAGGATTATTTTTATTAACGGATTTCTTAATAATAACATTTCCATTCATAAGATATTCAATACGTTCGATATCTTCATCCGGATTAACCATCGTGATTTTATCTCCTACATATATGAAAGGAACATTCTTACCATTAACAAAATCCATAGAAGCGATCTTACCGTCATCGGTATAATTGATATATGCAAAATAGAGCACATCCGTACCTTTAGCACAAACGACTTTAGTTAACTTGTCCAATTCCGGTATAACAGGTTTATCATCATCCCCACATGATAATAAACCTAAAGTCATTACCACTAATAAAAAAACATACTTCTTCATTTTCATCTCTCCTATATTAACTATTCAACGTCACAAAAGTAGAACATTTGGCAAAATAAAGAACGAAGTAACTTATTTTAAGTAATAACTAAATTTTAATAACACCTTTTTTATTCTACACAAACCTCGTCTACAAATAAGAAAGCATGACTGATTTTACAAATAGCATAACACCGCATAAAATAATTTTATATAGCAAACATCATCAATGTTGTATGATGACCTTTTCTGTTTGTCTATTAGCACCCATAATTAATGAGACAACATAAATACCACTAGGTAAATCACTTACATCAATTTCACCTCCACCACTTACCAAATTGCCCCTCTTTACTAATACTCCCGTAAATTGATTATAAATCTCATAAATAGGATTCATTTCTTTTTGATTATCGCCATTCATCATAAAACTTGAATCCTTTTGTTCATTCTTTGTTATCATTATAAATCCATTCTTTAAACTTTTAATATTATAATTCAAATAGACTGACGTTGAATTATCCACTTGAGCACCAAGCAATACAGGACTACTCCAACCAACAGCATTTCTTGCACGAAGCACAATATTTGCAGTAGAAGATGCTGGAGTATACAATGATTTTAAAAAAACGACTGATTTATTACTTGTAAGAGGATTAGAAACTTCCCAACTTGTAGAAGTCCACTCATATTCCAAAATAGAACCATTTCCGCTATAAGTAGCACGACATTCATTTCTATTAGTAAAATAGGCATAAAGTGTATTATTGAAACCCAATGTAGCATTAACCAAATTAATATCCGGAATCCCTACAGCAACTCCTTTCGAAAGGGAAACCCCAAATGCAGAAACACTAATAGATGCATTTGTTAAAGAACCGATCGCTTCTACTATAATACTAGGACTGCCTTGACCAGAAACAATTTTCAATCCATTAGATACAGTCCATGTATAAACTCCACTTGGAGCATTAAGCAAACTATATACCCTTTGACTATAAAAAGGAAAAGCATCATCCCCCGTTATACTACTTGGTAATATATTTATCTGCTTAGTCACTGTTTTTAAATCTCCCCCTTCTAAATTAACTGTAACTGTTATAGTTTTAGTACCCGGAGAATTAAAGTATCCATTACAACTTAATGGCTCAGACCCCATTTTCGTAAAATCATCAGCCTTGATATCTACTGTAAACCAGCCTATTGTATTTTTAACCTCTACAGAAATATTTAAATTTCCACCAACGCTGCCTCCAGTCGGTGCCGTTATAACAATGCCACCGACAGATGTAGAACCAATAGCTACACTTGAAGAAACAGAAGTCATACCTGCATTTGTAGAATACACATTATAAGCTTTAAGAGAACCTATTATTCCTGATTTTTTCCACTTTAAAGTTATAGATGCAGTTTTTCCATTCCTTGAAATGATATCACATTGATTAGGATCAACCTCCCACTGAACTAGTTGATTTTTTTCTTCTGTGGCAGTGCCTTGTGAATATTTAACCTTATATGTTTGTTCGGAATCAACTTTAGCCACAGTTCCAACATCAATACCCGGACCTGATAAATAAGGATATGACTGAGCACTCAGCGTTAATATGTATAACATAAATACACACATTAGAAATAATTTCGTTTTCATGACTTTTCAATTTTAGTTATACATAAAAAAATACCACTGATTAGTAATTAATCGCAATATAATAATTATTTACAATAATCTATTGACAAAATAAAAATAAATGGAATATATATAAAAAGTTTTCGACATCTACAAGCAAATGCTAAGAATACAAAAAAGAGATTACCAATTTGATATTCCGCAGACAATACAACGACAGACGTATGTTTGCCTCATCCCTTTGTTACCTGCCCAAGAAAAAATAATCAATGAGATAGATGAAAGGTGTGCTTCGTTAGGTATTTAATAGAGACGTTATTCTCCTTTTATCATTTCCTCTATCTTACTCTTGTCGCCCACAACCCATACCAGATCATCCATTTCGAAAATCGTATCGTTATCCGGTGTTATCAGTGAGTCACCGTTACGTTCGAGACCTACGATCAGGCAGTTATATCGACGTCCCACATTCGACTGTGTAATGCTTTGTCCGAGGAAAGGGAAACTCTCATCAACAATAAAGGAATTGACGGTAATCTCTTCCGGTTGATTGCCGCAACTATGCCCATTCTCCTGATCTTCCAGCTTCGCCTGAAACGCTTTCAGCTGTTCATCCGTTCCAACCACAACAACCTTATCTTGCGGATAGATATGATCTGTACCTCCGGGAATATAAATTTTATAATCACCCCGAATGATCTCGACAATACTCACTCCAAAGTCTTTTCTGAGAGGTAATTCCGCCAACGATTTTCCGGCATAGGGAGAACAAGGTGAAACCGGTACCACTGCCAAATGAATATCCTTATCACTCAACTGCTTATTAAAGCTGGTCTTCAAAGGGTTCTGTTTCCGGTCCACCTCTTCCCGACGATTCAGATTAGTCAGGAAATGGGCTTCCAGTTTTGCATATTGATTCAAATCGCGGCGGAACAGAATAATCAAGATCAGGACTCCCACCGCAATGATCGCACCGATACCATACTGCACATGATAATATTTGATCAATACAATCGAAACAAATAGAATAGCGACAAACACTCTAAACAGAACAAGCGCCACCAACTTCCCGTGGTTATATTTGTTATCTTTCCACAAACTCATAAACAACTCCGGAGAGTTGTTTTTATTGGCTACTAACCCGGAGAGAAAAGGAGTCATCAGGAGAAGCGTCAATACGCTCATAATAATACTCCCCCACATCTCCATAGCCGGAAACTTTTCTACCAACAACGGATGAATAACCTGGGTAGACAACAGCAGAATAGCTGTCAATAAAACAGAATGGATCAATATCTTTCCGACATACAGCTTCAACAGCTTCCGCCAATCGCTCTCATGATTGATCGTCTTCGATCCGGAAGAATACCGATCCAGAAAATCACGTGCCTTATCCGGTAATACCCTATACAACCATTCTGCAAACGGTCCCGACAGGCGGATAAAATAAGGAGTAGTAAAAGTTGTTATCACCGATACTGCAACAATGATGGGATATACAAAATCGTCGAGAACCTTCAGCGAGACACCCAAAGCTGCAATAATAAAAGCAAACTCACCAATCTGTGCCAAACTAAACCCCGATTGTATGGATGTTTTCAACGGTTGGCCTGATAATAAAACTCCAAATGAAGAAAAAAAGGTCTTTCCGACAATAGTAACCAGTGTTATCAAAATAACTGGCCAAGCATACTGCACCAGGATAGCCGGATCGACCAGCATGCCCACCGATACGAAAAAGATAGCTCCGAACAGGTCTTTGACCGGTTTGATAATATGCTCGATACGTTCCGCTTCAATTGTTTCTGCCAGAATAGATCCCATAATGAACGCACCAAGAGCTGCGGAGAAACCGGTTTTTGTTGCTACCACCACCATTCCCAGACACAAGCCCAATGCAATTACCAGCAATGTCTCATCATTCATCAGTTTTCTCACCTTTTTCAACAAAGCCGGAATAACGAAGATTCCTACCAAAAACCAAAGGATCAGGAAGAAAGCGACCTTCAGGATACCGCCAACCATCTCCTCTCCGGCAAACTCCTGGCTCACAGCCATAGTCGACAGCAGCACCATCATGATAATAGCTACCAAATCCTCCACCACCAACGTTCCGAATACAATCCCCGTAAATCGTTGATTTCGCAATCCCAGGTCATCGAAAGCCTTTATAATAATAGTCGTAGACGACATCGACAACATTCCGCCCAGAAATATAGAGTTCATAGTAGACCATCCCAATAAATGTCCGACCAGATACCCCACGATCAGCATCGTTATTACCTCTGTCATCGCTGTAATAAATGCCGTCGAACCCACATTCATCAGTTTTTTAAAACTAAACTCAAGCCCCAGGGCAAACAGTAAAAAGACAACTCCCATCTCCGCCCAAAGATTGATATTCTCCACATCGACAACAGTAGGAAATATATGAACGTATGGCCCGGCCAACAATCCGGCAACGATGTATCCTAATACGAGCGGTTGTTTCAGCCATTTAAATAATAAAGTTATTACACCTGCGGATATGAGTATTAAAGCGAGATCTGAAATTAAATCTGGTAAATGCGACATATATACAATTTGGATTAATCAGTTAGCTAACAAAAATAATATTTTTTCAGATTTTATCCGGTATAGACAATGCTTTTTCCTAACTTTGCTAGAAATAAACAAAAACATCTATCTATTTACTTAAATCTGTTTGCATATGAAAAACAAGATTATCCTCTTCCTTGTTTTATGTTTCTGCATTAATTTTGCAGGAATAGCTCAAAGTACGGTTCATGAATCTGTGAAGTTCCAGAGTAAAAAGTTGGGAAAAGAAGTCTCCTACTCCATTTACCTGCCTGATGGTTATGCCACTTCAGACCGCCATTATCCGGTACTTTACCTGTTACACGGCTATACCGATGATGAGACTATGTGGATACAAACCGGTCAAATGCAGGAAATAACCGATCGCGCCATCAAAAGCGATCAGGCTGTGCCTATGATCGTTGTCATGCCGAACGCCTGGGATACCTGGTATATCAATCAATATGACGGGAAAGCTCCTTATGAGGATATGTTTTTTGAAGAGTTAATCCCTTATATCGAAAAGACTTACCGTGCCCGAAGCAACAAAGAATTCCGTGCTATTGCCGGTCTTTCCATGGGCGGATACGGTTCATTCCTCTATTCTTTACATCATCCGGATATGTTCAGTGCCTGCGCACCACTTAGTGCAGCCATTTTCGATGACAGCGTTATGGAGCAACGCCAGGCCAAGTCACACAAAGACCTGTTCAACCGCCTGTTTGGTCCGGGACTCGACTACTGGCATAAAAACAGCGTATTGAAAATGCTTTCCGATCTGGATAAGGAGAATCTTCCGCGTATCCGTTATTATATCGACTGTGGTGACCAGGACGGTTTACTGGAAGGGAATTTCCAGGCTCACCAGATTATGCGCGAGAAAGGTATGAAACATGAATTTCGTGTTCGTGGCGGTGGCCATACATGGTTGTACTGGCGTACAGCTTTGCCGGAAGTACTGGAATTCGTAAGCGGAGCCTTCCGCAGAAATAACTAATATAATAAAAACTGCGTTCCCAACCGTATCACAACGGAAAAGAACGCAGTTTTTAAATATAAAGATAAACCAAAACAGTCTAACGATCCGGAGTGATCATATTCTCACCAATGCCGATCCTTTTCTCTATCGCCGATTTTCCTTTTTCCTTATACAAATAGCCTCGGAACATTCCGGTCGTATTGAACGGCATAGCGATATTCCCGTTTTTATCGACAGCTATAAGACCGCCCTCACCAGCATTCACATTCAATTCCGTATGGATGATATAGTCTGCCGCCTGTTCAACAGGTTCCTTCAGGTATTTATAGCGTGCACAAAGATTGAAAGCCACGGCATGACGGATAAAATACTCGCCATGTCCGGTACAGGAAACGGCACAACTGTTATTATCAGCATAAGTGCCGGCTCCGATGACAGGTGAATCACCGATACGCCCCCATTTCTTTTTGAACGTTCCTCCGGTACTGGTCCCGGCAGTCAGATTCCCTTGTTTATCGAGAACAACACAACCGACAGTACCATTCTTACGACTTTCCTTCTTCAACTTTTCGATCCATTCCATGGTCTTCGGAGTTGCAAAATACATATTATCTACCAGTTCTAACCCCTGGCTGGCAGCAAAAGCATCTGCTCCGGTTCCGGACAACATGACATGCGGAGTCTGTGTTTTAACAGCATATGCAGCATTGATAGGATTTTTAACAGTCTTTACTCCGGCAACGGCTCCGGCAGAAAGATCCTTACCTTCCATTATGGAAGCATCGAGTTCAAATGTACCTTCAGCCGTACAGGTCGCTCCTTTACCGGCATTGAATAACGGATTGTTTTCAAAATAATTGATTACCGCCATAACAGCCTGCGGACCTTTCCCTCCGGCAGAAAGGATTCGGTCGCCAATAGTCAGAGCCGAATCGAGCGCCGCATAATACTGAGCGGAACGTCCCGGATCGTTTTCCAGCTTGCCAACGTTTCCGGCACCACCGTGCACTACAATCACATATTCACGTTCTTCAGCCTGTAAGCTAGTGGCTGCACTAAATAGCAAAATAATCAAATAAGATAAATTCTTAAACATATCGTACAATAGATTAAATGATAGTTTCCGACAAAAATACAAATAAGCTGTAATCCGCACAATCGAATCATCATTTCCATAAAACAATAGCCCCCGAATCGCAGGACTCAGGGGCTATTGTTTTTCTATAAAAGATATTTATTTCTTATACCAAACCGGTCCCGGCTGGCTGCCCATTTCAAATTCAAGCGTTGCACCACTCATGATCTGTTCGTGGGTGATATAACTCTTATCATAAGGTTTGCCGTTCAACTTAACCGATTGGATATAAATATTTTCTGCATCCACACCCGGAGCCAGGATTGTAAACACTTTACCATCTGCCAAATTCATTTTCACTTCCGGGAATAAAGGTGTACCGATCTCATACCGGCCGCTCACCGGATCGACTGGATAGAAGCCCATTGCGCTGAATACAAACCAGGCAGACATCTGTCCGCAATCTTCGTTACCACAGATACCATCCGGGGCATTCAGATACAGGTCGTGCAATACCTGAGCTACATATTTCTGAGTCTTCCAGGGCTGGTCTACCTTGTTATAGAGATAGATTACATGATGGCTCGGCTCATTACCATGTGCATACTGCCCGATCATACCCGTACTGAAGATTGGCAAATCTTCTTTTGCATCCGGTGCATAAGTGAACATGCTATCCAGCTTTTCTGTAAAATGTTCCTTGCTCCCCAGCAGGCCGATCAGACCATCCAAATCCTGCGGCACATACCAAAAATACTGCCAGGCATTACTCTCACAAATATCTTCCGTATATTCCTTGGCATCGAACGGAGTGACAAAGTTTCCTTTTTCATCACGAGGCTGCATAAAGGTCGTTTCCTTATTATAGACATTCCGGTAATTCTGCGCACGTTTGTAAAACTCATCGGCAATATCCTTCTTGCCCATCTTTTCTGCCATACGGGCGATACAATAATCGTCATAAGCATATTCAAGCGTTTTGGACAACGACCAGTTTTCCCATTTCTCCGGATCACTGAATGCCGGAACATAACCTAATTTCTTATACAATCCGATACCGCGGTAATCGTCCCGGTTCGCCGTTGCTATACAAGCCTGCAATGCCTTTTCCGGATTAAAATTACCGATTCCTTTCAGATAAGCATCCACGATAACAGGTACCGCATGGTAACCGATCATCATATTTGTTTCATGTCCATACAAATTCCACAAGGGAAGCGCACCGTTCTGATCAAAGAAATTCAGGAAACCCTGAACCATATCATTTACCCGTTCCGGGTCCGTATACGTATAAAGCGGATGAGCAGCACGGAAAGTATCCCATAAAGAGAATGTAGAGTAATTGTCGCCACCATTCGTCTTATGAATCTGGTTATCCGGTCCATAATAAGAGCCGTCCACATCACTGAAAATGGTCGGAGCAATCATAGTATGGTACATAGCCGTATAAAATTTAACCAAATCGTCCGTATTATTCCCATTGACTTCGATCTTCGACAGTTCCTTGTTCCAACGGGCAACCGCCTCTTTATGATACTTATCGAAATCATTCAGAGGAGCTTCTGCCTGCAGATTCTTAGCAGCACCTTCCATACTGACACCGGAAATGGCCGTATTCACCAGAATCTCTTCATCTTTCTCCGTATTAAAATCAAAACGTGCTATATACGCTGTGCCGATACGTCCCTTATCTTTGGTTATAATAGCCGTCGTATCCATATGATACCCTGCAAAAGGTTTAGAGAAACGGGTCTGGAAATAGACATGCTGGTCAGGCGACCAGCCCTGTGAAAAACGATATCCGCGGATCGTCACCGAGTCGACTACTTCTATATAAGAATCGAGTGTGAAATCCCAGTTCATCGCTTTTTTCAGATTCAGGAAAACGGAGGCTTCCGCCTTCGGAAAAGTATAACGTTGGATACCGCATCGTTCTGTAGCTGTCAGCTCTACATTAATATTGTAATCTTTCAACAATACCCGGTAATACCCGGCAGAAGCAGCCTCATCATTATGAGAAAAAGTAGAATAAATGCCTAATGGTGCTTCAGCTTCTTTATACGGACGTGTCACCGGCATAAAAGAGATATCATACAAATCACCGGCTCCTGTACCGGAAAGATGCGTGTGACTAAAACCGGCTATGGTCGTATCCGGATAAAAATAACCGGAGATACGGTCCCATCCGGGTAATCCGTTATCAGGACTTAACTGCACCATACCGAAAGGAGCCTGTGCTCCCGGATAAGTATTTCCGGTAAAATCCGTACCGATCATAGGATTTACATACTGTGCATAATCAATCTCCTGTTGTTTCTCAGGCGTGCAGGCCATCAAAGCCAGCAAGGAGACCGCCAATAAAGAAAAGTGCCTCATTGTTTATAAATTGTTTAAGTCCTGACAAATATACAAAAAAAGAGACGTAACATTTAAACATGTACGTCTCTTTCTATAACTAATTTCTAATGTCTATGGTTTATTAACCTTCGCTTTCTTCTTCGTCTTCTTCATCCGGCTGCTCTACCGGGGCTTTTCTTACAAAGAATGCACTTAATTCATACAATCCGTATAATGGGAAGAATACGACACTCAGTGTAAACGGATCGCTACTCGGAGTAATGAATGCTGCAGCAACCAGCAATCCGACAATAGCATGTCGTCTGTACTTATGGAAAAATCCTCTGTGCAACAATCCCAGTTTCGACAGTAACCACGAAACCAACGGCATTTCAAAAACAATTCCCATCACGAAGATCAGCATAAGGAAGTTATCCATATACGAATCCAAAGAGACCTGTTCTGTAATATTAGCACTCAATTGGTACGTTGCCAGGAAACGGAGTGTCATCGGGAATACCATAAAATAACCTACGGCACATCCCAGGAAAAACATGATCGTTCCGAAAAAGAATACCCATCTGATATTTTTCTTCTCGTTTTCATATAAAGCCGGACTGATGAATCTCCACACCTCATACATCAGATAAGGGAAAGTCAATACAAGGGCCAGCCAAAATGAGGTGGTCATGTGAGTGAAGAACTGAGATGCCAGTTTGATATTCACGATATCTACGTGAAAAGTATCATTACAGAAATCAGGCAGTACATCAAACCAAGGACTTATATCGATAAGCCACTTGTTCAATTCACACAACCAACGGTAAAGAATAAAATCAGCATAGCATGGAGCCATGATAACGTGATCGAAAAGATCACGCATAAAGGCAAAACTACCGATAGCAAAAACAAAGAGCGCTAGAATAGAACGGAATAAAGTCCAACGAAGTTCCTCCAGGTGGTCCCAGAATGACATTTCATCTTGTTCCAATTCTTCTTCCATTTCCTATTTCTTATCGTTGTCGTCCAGCTTAATGTCGTCTTCCAAACCTTTTACACCGTCTTTAAAGTTCTTTACTCCTTTACCAATACCTTTCATCAGTTCAGGAATTTTCTTACCACCGAAAAGTAACAACACAACAATGGCGATAATAACAATTTCGCCTGTACCTAAATTTCCTAAAAATAGTAATTCGTTCATGATATTATAATAATTAGTCGTTAATATTCGCCTTTTATATGCGGCAAAGATACTATTTGTAACGAATAGTCACTCCATTATTCTAAATTTATTACCTTTGCACCGTCTTAAAAAACTGAAATTAGAAAAAGATTAGAAAGATGAAAGCTTATGTATTTCCCGGTCAGGGTGCACAGTTTGTCGGAATGGGAAAAGACCTTTACGATAACAATCCCCTTGCAAAAGAGATGTTTGAGAAAGCAAACGAAATTCTCGGTTTCCGCATCACAGACCTTATGTTCGCAGGGACAGACGAAGATCTGAGACAAACAAAGGTTACGCAACCTGCCATATTCTTACACTCGGTTATCCTCGCCAAAACATTAGGCGACCAGTTTAAACCGGATATGACGGCCGGTCACTCCCTAGGTGAGTTCTCTGCCCTTGTTGCAGCCGGAGCATTGTCGTTTGAAGATGGTCTGGTATTAGTTTCCAAACGTGCCATGGCTATGCAGAAAGCTTGCGAAGCCACTCCTTCTACCATGGCAGCTGTTTTGGCTTTGCCGGATGCTACTGTTGAAGAAATCTGTGCAAGTATTAATGATGAAGTGGTTGTTTGTGCAAACTACAACTGCCCGGGCCAGCTGGTTATCTCCGGTTCAATCCCCGGAATCGATGCTGCTTGCGAAAAGATGCTGGCTGCAGGAGCAAAACGTGCTTTGAAGCTGAAAGTAGGCGGTGCATTCCACTCTCCGCTGATGGAACCGGCACGTACCGAACTGGCTGCTGCTATTGAAGCGACTCCGATCCATACACCGACTTGCCCTGTTTATCAGAATGTAAGCACAAAAGGTGAAACTGATCCTGAAACGATTAAGGCTAACCTGATCGCACAGCTGACTGCTCCTGTCCGTTGGACTCAGAGCGTTCAGAACATGATCGCTGACGGTGCTGACCATTTTATCGAATTAGGTCCGGGTGCAGTTCTCCAGGGATTGGTTAAGAAGATCAATAAGGAAATGACGACTGAAGGCATGCAATAAAGTCACTCCACTATAAAGAAAATGGGGGAAAAGGATGGTAAGACATTCTTCTTCCCCATTTTTATTTTTATCCTCTCCTATTATTTCCGATATTCCTCCTTTTCTCAAAACCGAAACACGCCAAAACATACTAACAAATCGTAATGCACTAAAAAACATACAAAATACGATTATATCGTAATAAATAATTCATATATTTGGAGACTTAAACTTAAATAACAAGCTATATGAAGGCAACATATTACAATGTCCCGACCCAACGCCCCCTTTCCGGCATTCACGCCATGAAAACAAAAGTGTTCTTTATCCTCTTCGCTTTTGTCTTGTTTGCTTACGATGGGAAATGCGCAGACACCTATCCTTCAGACAAAAACATCATTCAAATGGATATGAACAAATATCAAACCATCAGCTTCGACAGCCTGGTAACCGATATTTCATGTACCCGATTAGAGAAAAACATGTTTGACGGATGCATAAACATGATACAGTATAAAGACTATTTCTATCTCATGGGTTATTCCATAGCCGGAAGAAATCTGGTCATTTACAACACTGCAGGAAAATTTATCAAAGAAATCACCTTCTCGGACGCATTAATAGTCAATTCCATGTGCATTGTACCGGAATTAGAAGAACTATGGGTTGTCAGTCGTTTCAAAATAATCAACAAATTCAAACTGGACGGTACCCCCCTAACGAAAGTGTCCTTGCCTTTCCCCTGTACCCATATCATTCCGACAAAAGATAGAGAGTTTCTTGTCTATTCGGGAGGAGCCAACCATGAACGCGGCAGCATCGAAGGTCATTTTATGGCACTGACAGACTTTAAAGCCATACACAACCTCTTCATTCCCATGTGGGGAGAACAAAAAAGGCCTTATGCATCTTATAATATCTACACAACAGATAGGAACAAAAACATCTTTATCTTCCCGGCAAGGATAGACACTATTTATTCCTACAATTATCAGAAAAAGGAACTGTTCCCGCTCTATGCACTCGACTTTCACGGCGACTTTCTAACACTGGACAAATATTCGGAAAATGATCAGAAAATGCATCAGATCATCACTCAACGCCAATATATCTACAGTCATTACAGCTTCTACGAAGCCTCCGACAAACTATTCTTTAAACTCAAAGGTAAACAGGAAAACTTTTGCATGATTGACCGGAAAACCAATGCCCTTTACCGGTTCGACCGATTGTTTGACAATTTCCAATCTATACATATAAATCCTTTTATCGGATCTGAGGGAGGAAAACTCTATGTACTGGCACGTGAAAGCGAACTGATGGAACATTATGCAAACATAAGATGCTCCTACCCTGCCATAAAGAAAATAACATCGTCTTTCTCAGCAGACAGGAACGACTGGATTTTACTGACTATCAATATTAAATAATCGTCTTATTATGAAACATATATTAGCTTTATTCATCGTCCTGTTGTGTCTCCCCACCCTGTTCTCATGCGACACAACAAAGCAGCAACCCCTGTTGGAAGATCTTTCTCTTCCGCAAGAAGATCACCCGCAATGGTCTGAACTCTTCTCCAGCAATTACACCGCCACCCCATTGGAGACCGATTCAACCTGCATGATCGGAGTCATCGACAAAATAAAGAAGTTTAATAACGAATATTACATAGCCTCATCCGGCTCCTCCATCCACCGCTTCAACAACGAGGGAAAACACGTCATGTCTTTGAACAAGAAAGGACAAGGCCCCGAAGAATACATCCATGTGGAAGACTTTGACATATACAGCATCAACGGCCAAACAGAAATATGGATCTCCGACTACGAGAACCTGAAAATATACGATGCCAACAACGGCTCCTTCCTCCGGAAAATCAGTTTTCCTTTCACCATATACAAGTTCAAACGAATGGAAAACGGACATCTTCTATTGGTCACCGGACAAAATGACCATTTCTTAACACTGACGGACGAACAAGGAAACATTCTTTCCGAATACTTGGAAAAAGAGGTCCCCTTCCTCCTATTCAGAGCCGTCCAATTCGTCAAATACAAGAATGAATATTTGTTCCAACTGGGAATGTCCAACTCCTACGTCTCCTTCAATCCGGAAACGGAGACTTTCAGCAGAGGCGTATATACCCCTCAAAACGATTACCTGACCGACCAACAATTAATTGAATTATACAGTACATTCGGAATTGATTTTATCCGCGAAGCAAACAACGGCACGCATCTGTCAAACATAATACCTCTTGGAAATACGCTTTGGCTACAAATCCGTCACGCCGATAAGAACTACTTATCCAAGCTAGATAACGGAAAAATGACTTCCACCGAATTTACCTACGGCTCATTCCTGTCAACCATCAGCGTAGGCGACAGCGAAAACAGTCTGCTGCTCTATCTGCAACCGGACCAATTACAGGAAATCCCCCAAAAACTAACTGACAAGCAAGGTCAAGAAATCCAGTGCCAAATAGATGATAATCCGGTTATTGTCGAGTTTTTCAATAATTACGTATGAGAATGGGAAACAGATTTGGTGGTAAAAATGGTAGTATAACCGACAAAACAGAATGTGCTACAGATGCCATTCGACTATCGAAAACCGAATAGAGTAGATAAAGATAGAAATAACCTGAATAAACAATTAAACATATACGAATATGAAAAAGTAATTATTTTAATAAATATTTTTATCATGTAATGTAAAAAGAAGAGTATCTCCTTGTTTCTTTTCTCCAAAACAAAAGGTTATTTTAAACACTTTATCCGGATATTTTATTTACATTTGTATACACTTATTCATCAGTTATTTGGTTATGAAAACATTAAGGGAGTTACACGCATTCTATTTCATTTTATGCTTTGTCCTTTGCTCCTGTCATACCCAGGATAAATATCACTGGAAGGATCAGGATAACAGAATGATTCTCATGTCCGGAAAAACCATTGTAGGAGAACTGAATCCATCTGTCACCAAAGGAATGAACCGTACGGATCAGATTGAAAAACTCGATTCCTGTACTTTTAAGATTACCAGCCAGTTTACTGCACTGGAAAATATCGAACAAGCCAGGATTTACCTGGATTTTGTACATCAATCGACCTCAGACTACTGGATGATTCCTTCTGTGTCTTACAACGGAAATAATTGGGGACGAGGAAAAGAGCCAAAAGGAGCACAACAAAACGGGAAATGGCGAACTTATTCTTATCGCAGTACTCCTATACCCGGGGCAACTTATTCGGAAGGAACAAAATTCGCCGTTGCCATGTGGAGCGATGTTCCCCAAAATGAAAAAGAAAGTTTCTCCTGCTCTCTCATTCCGGAGAAGCAAACCACTACCCATCGGCTGATATGGCCGGAAGAAGAAATGCCTGTTATGTACGCAGCCAGAGACCGTTACAAACCAGGATATCAGAAACAGGAAAAACTTTCTGAAGGAGAAACAGTCACACTGACTGCTTACCTTACTATCAGCGAGCAGGAACCTCACCATCACGCGATGCGCCACTTTTTGCGCGAAGCATGGGACCGGGCAGACAAACAGGATACAGATATTTACCCCCCTGAAAAAATATGGAACTTAGGTCTTCGGTATGCCAAAGAATACCTATGGGTAGAAGACGGTGCTTTCAGAGGTTTCACAATCGGTTTCTCACCGGAGAAAAACGGAAAATGGAGTAAACGCAAAGGGTATGAAATCGGATGGTGCGGACAGAATGCTTCTTTTGCCAATTCCCTCCTTTTCGATTACATCAAATACAAGAATAAAGAATCTTTAGAAAAAGGACTGGCCACTCTCGACGCATGGGCTAAACTCTGCCAATTGCCCAACGGCTTGTTCATCACGAATTATGATCGTGTCTCCAACCAGAAAAACCTGAACGATAACATTGTTTTGGATGCTTGTAACCTGGGAACGGCTGCTCTCAATTATTTTGAAGCAGCAGAACTGGTGAAAGCATGCGGATTATACAGACCAGAATATGAACGCCTGGCTTTCGGCATTTGTAACTTTGTCAAAAGTGATCAGCAGGCCAACGGCGTATATGCCCGTGGATGGTATCCGAATGGACAATGTTTCTATCGGGAAGGAACGATCGGCTGTTTTCTGGTTCCTCCGATGCTGGAGGTTTTCAGCAGATCTAAAGACAGTACTTATTTTGTTTCTGCTGCCAGGGCCTATGATCATTATGTCAGCGAACTGAAAACAAAAGGATATTCTACAGCGGGTGCTCTGGATACCTGGTGTATCGATAAAGAGTCATCCATCTCCCTTCTGCGTTCGGCTTTGAAATTATTTAAACTGACAAATGACAGGCAATATCTGGACGATGCCGTTGCCGTATCTTATTATTTATCTACCTGGTTATGGCATTACAATGGTATTTATCCTGAAAATGATAATTTTACCCAATACAATTATAAGACATTCGGCGCCACTTCGGTTTCCGTTCAGCATCATCATCTGGATCCATACGCCTTATTCTGGATTCCGGAATGGTTTGAACTGGCAAAACTTACCGGTGATAACCAATGGAAAGAAAAAGCTGTTGCCATATGGAATAACGGATGTCAATTAATTTCCGACGGGACGCTGGTAATTAACGGACGTGTCCGCCCTGCCGGTTCACAAAATGAAGCCTATCTGCAAAGTCTCTGGAATTGGGATGCCGCTCCCCGTTTTGACCGGATCAACTCATGGCTGGTCGCCTGGCCCGGAGCTTTCAGACTGGAAACATTAAGGAAGTTGGATGCTATCGATCTGCCACAAATAGAGTAGAATATTTGTAGAAGGAACATAACAGATCAGTAAACATATTTACGGGCAGTTTGCCGAACATCTGGGAACCTGTATATATGGTGGACTTTGGGTCGGTCCGGATTCTGACATTCCGAACACACAAGGATACCGTAATGATGTTCTCAGTGCGTTGAAGAATTTGCAAATCCCCAATCTACGCTGGCCAGGCGGTTGCTTTGCCGACGAATACCACTGTATCGGTCCGAAAGAGAACCGTCCCAAAATGGTAAACAACAACTGGGGTGGAGCGATCGAAGACAATAGCTTCGGAACCCACGAGTTCCTCAACCTTTGCGAATTGTTGGGATGTGAACCCTATATCAGTGCCAATGTAGGTAGCGGTACAGTGGAAGAAATGGCGAAATGGGTTGAATATATGACTTCGGAAGGTGACAGTCCGATGGCCCGTTTACGTCGCCAGAATGGTCGTGACAAGGCATGGAACCATCAATGACCACAATACTTTTGAGAAACCCGAACTGGTAAAGCCGACAGTATTTAATGGGGCAAAAGTTGAGAAAGGTCAATTAAAAATCACTCTCCCGGCTCAATCGATTGTCGTACTTGAAGTAAAATAAGCGTTAAATGTATAACCAGGGATATTTTATCGTTACCGATAATCTCAAAGCCGGAGAATATTGCCTGGCAGTTCGGGTTTTAAAGAGAAATTAATCACAAATCACAATTGTGTATTATTAATTGTTTCCTACCTTTGTCGGCAGTAATGAAAAATACACTATCTAATTAAAATAAAAGAATTATGAAACCTACATTATTTCTATTGGCAGCCGGTATGGGCAGCCGCTACGGAGGTTTGAAGCAGTTGGACGGACTGGGTCCTAACGGAGAAACAATCATGGATTATTCCATCTACGATGCTATTCAAGCCGGTTTCGGAAAGCTTGTCTTTGTTATCCGTAAAGATTTTGAACAAGATTTTCGTGATAAGATCATTTCTAAATATGAAGGTCATATACCTTGTGAATTAGTATTCCAGGCTATCGACAACCTGCCCGAAGGATTCACTTGCCCGGCTGAACGTACTAAACCATGGGGAACAAACCATGCCGTTATGATGGGTGCCGACGTTATCAAAGAACCGTTCGCTGTAATCAACTGCGACGATTTCTACGGTCGCGACTCTTTCCAGGTAATGGGTAAATTCCTGTCTGAACTGCCTGAAGGTTCTAAAAACACATATGCAATGGTAGGTTTCCGCGTAGGAAATACATTGAGCGAAAGTGGAACTGTTTCCCGTGGTATTTGCAGCACAGACGACAACCAGCTGCTGACATCTGTTGTTGAACGTACTAAGATCCAGCGTTTGGACGGTGAAGTAAAATACATCGACGACGATGGCGAATGGGTAGCAACCCCCGATACGACTCCGGTAAGTATGAACTTCTGGGGCTTCACTCCCGATTATTTTGCTTACAGCAAGGAGTTCTTCAAAGTGTTCCTGAGTGATCCGAAGAACATGGAAAATTTGAAAAGCGAATTCTTCATCCCGCTGATGGTAGACAAACTGATTAGTGACGATACAGCTACTGTAAAAGTATTGGATACAAACAGTAAATGGTTCGGTGTCACTTATCCGGAAGACCGCCAGGAAGTGGTTGATAAGATCCAGGCATTAGTGAATGCTGGTGAATATCCTGATAAATTGTTTTAATAGGCAAAACATATCATAAAATCCCGGTAGACTCATTAAAATCGGTAATCTACCGGGATTTTTTATCTTGATGAAAAAAGTCATAATAATTGTCATACATTTATGGAATGCTGATGAGATTAAAAGAAAAAACAGATGTAGACCTTGTAACACGACTCACACAAAATGACGAAGCTGCATTTAGTGAGTTATATATACGTTACAAAGACAAATTATTCTATTTCTGTTCCTATCTGCTTAAATCAAATGAAGAAGCCAACGACATTGTACAAGATATTTTTATCCGTATCTGGGAATCACGTTCTTTCATAAACCCTCAACTATCTTTTTCTTCTTTCCTTTACACCATGGCACGAAATCGCATCATGAATTATTTTCGTGATATGGACATTGATATAAAAGTGAAAGAAATACTGACTACACAAAAAATTACTGTTGAAGAAACCACTGAATCACAACTTATTTACACCGAATATCAGGAGATCCTTCAGGCTGCAATAGACCTCTTACCTGCACAAAGAAAAAAAATATTCAATATGAGCCGTGTCGAGAACATGTCGCATAAGGAAATCGCTATGAAATTAGGTATTTCAGTCAATACAGTACAGGAACATATCTCTGAAGCTTTAAAGTTTATCAAGTTATATTTCAATAAACATGCTGACCTTACGATGACTCTGTTATTTCCTTTATTCACTTTCCTCAATTAAAAGAATCCCGACCTCACCATAAAGATGAAGCCGGGATAATAAAACTCTCAGGAGATAAACATTAATCCCAATTCGGGTTCTGTTTTATTTCAGTATTCTTACCGATCACATTTACAGGTATCGGATGTAAATAATGCTTGTCTTCATCAAATACTCGATTTTCCCAGTCTGTTCCGGCAAATACATCAATATAATGCTTTCCGTTCACTTCCACCAACTTGACACGGTTTGGATCGGCCTTACCCTCTTCCGGTGTAAAGCGTGGCAGATCGAAGTAAGAGGGTTCAAAGCGCATACCCAAAACTCGCTGCGCCAGTCGCTTGCCTTGTTTCCATCTCATAAGATCCTGGTAACGGGTGTCTTCAAAACAAAGTTCAACACGACGTTCACGACGTATTTCAACCAATAAGGAAGAAATACCCAGATCGGTATACTTCGGATCCATAACCGGATTCAATGTCAAATGAGGCATACCGGCACGGTCACGCAAAACATTGACAATCTGATCCAAGTCCGTTTGTGAAATCGTTCCCAGTTCGGCTTTTGCTTCCGCCAGGTTCAGCAGTACTTCTGCGTAACGGAACAAGGGGGCATCATGAGTTTCATTGCCATATCCTTTCTGATCCTGCTCAGCAGCATAGTGCTTAATAACATGATATCCGGTAGCAGACTCCCAGCCGGTCATACCTGCAACACGTGGAAATATATATTGATCCTTATTGTACAGAATCTCTTTGGAGTGACGCGGATCCAACACAATCTGAGTCAGACGCGGATCGCGGTTGTCCAATTCGTTTTCTATGCTTTCATCGTTATAAGACTGACTCAACGAAACAGGCTTTACGCTGCCATCAGATTCTTTGCACAAAAAATCTTCCACAAAATCTTTTGTAGCACCATTTCCAGACTGTACCAAATAACCACACAAACGGTGTCCCAGCAGACCTAGTACATATTTTCTGTACATAATGACTTCCGGATTACCTTCGAGATCTTCACTATTGAATAAAGTTGCATAGTCAGAATCCGGATTTCCAGTATTATAAATGCTGTACTTTTTCATGTTCATCAATTCCTGAGAAGCGTTTACAGTTTCTTCCAGATATTTCTGCTCATCACCCAGGTTATGATATTTGCGATAAGTGCCTTCAAACAGACAGATACGTGATTTCAGGGCCAGGGCTGCACCTTTCGAAACACGACTGCCTTTATCCGAACTCCAACTTTCCGGCAAGAGTTCGCAAGCCTTGTTGATATCATCGAGCACATGGTCCATTACCTCCTTACGCGGGGTTCTCGGACCATACAATTCTTCAGACTCCGTTGTCAGCGGTTCAGTGATGTAAGGAACGTCACCGTACATCTGCACCTTGTCAAAGTAGAACCAGGCACGGAAGAAATAAGCTTCGCCTGCATATTTGCTCTTAACGCTTTCCGGAACGTCAACCTTGTCGTAATTAGCAAAAAAGACATTTATGCGGCGCAGCAGTGTCCAATACCATCCGCCCGCAGTGGGGTCGTTAGGAACTGTTTCCTTTCCGGCAGCAATCCGGGTATAGCTCGTATGGTTTGAATTACTTTTCGACACGAAGTTATCACTCTGTACATCTTTCCAAAAGTAATCGGCATAACTGCTACTCCATGCGTCACCAGTATGTCCTACCATAAAACGATAGTAAGACGCATCTGCGGCCTCGTTGTAGATTCCGTTGTTATATACTTCCAGATCCGTTTCTGTATTCCAGTAGCTATTATCATTCAAATCGTGTGTCGGATTCCTATCTAAAAAAGAATCATTACAGGACACCACCAGCAGGGATGACACAGCCAATGCTGCTATATTTAATTTTATATTTTTCATCTTATCGGTTTATTTAGAATGTAACATTAAGTCCGAATGAATAAGTACGCTGGAACGGATATACCATTGTACCGTTTTTACCGGCTGCTTCCGGGTCGTATGCTCCCTTTACATTGGTAAATTCAAACAAATTTTCCGCACTAAAGTAAATACTGGCTTTCGAGAGATGTAGAAAATTGGTCCAGTTTGTCGGGAAGTCATAACCGACAGAAAGGTTTTTCAGGCGGCAGTAAGATGCATCCTGCAAATACTTGGTCTGCTTCTGCTGATTCTTGGTTTCACGGGCAATCGGACGGGCAAAATAAGCATCACGGTTATCTTCCGACCATGAATCGGTAACAAACCATTTCTGCGTATTATAGTACTGAGTAGCGACAGGCCAGAACGGCTGACTACTAGGCCAGTAATCGCGCTTGCCGATCCCCTGGAAGAAGATATTCATATATATGTTTTTATATCCCAGATTGGCGGTAATACCATATTGGTAACGCGGAGTCGTATTACCGATCACTTTCAAGTCACCGTGATCAGCCAGTGTGTTCGAACCATTATCGATCTTGCCGTCGTTATTTAAGTCCTTATACATGATGTCACCTAAATCCCAGTTGGAGCCTAGCTTTGCCTGATCGGCATGACTGGTCAAATCGCTTTCTGTCTGATAAAAACCTTCTGTTTCATATCCCCAGATTTCACCGATCTTCTCTCCTACATAATGATCACTCAATGAACCGTTTTTATTGGTATATTTTGTGATCTCAGCCTGGGAGTCTGACAAAATAAGTCCTAAGCTATAGGTAAAGTCCTTACCGATACGGTCGTTCCAGTTGATTGAAAGTTCCCATCCGCGTGTACGAAGTGCAGCCATATTGGCAGGAGGAGCCGTCGTTCCCAGCACTTCCGGATATTCAACCTTGACCAGCATATCAGATGTTGTACGCTGATACCAGTCGAATGACACATCCAGTTTTTGCTGCAAGAAAGTCATATCCAGACCCACATTCACTGTAGAGGCCTTCTCCCATGTCAAGCTATTAGACACCAGACCGGCCGGATTAATATACAAAGATTTCTCTGTGTTCGTAAACAGCCATTTATCTGCCGAACCGGAAGACATAAATGGAATGTACGGATAATATTTGGTATTACCTTTCCAGTCCTCAGCCGTCAGCAGCTGGTTACCCAATATACCATAAGAGGCACGTACTTTCATATTATCCAGCCAGGTGCGGGTTGACTCCATAAAGGCTTCTTCCGAAATACGCCATGCAGCTGAGAAAGAAGGCAGGAATACGAAACGGTTATCTGAAGGGAATCGTGAGGTTCCGTCGTAACGTCCGTTCACTTCCAGCAAATAGCGGTCGTCATAGATATAATTCAAACGGAAGAAACCACCGCGCAAAGCCCATTCGTAACCATCTTCAACCACAGTCTGCATACCCGTACCCAAGCTTAATGACGGCAACGTTTGAGAAATCAGATCCTGACGAGTTGCCGTGCTGGTAATATACTTTGTCAGCTCCTGGTTGAAGCCCAACATACCTTTTACGTAATGCTTTTCAGCGAAAGTGTGTTCATATTCCGTATAGGCATTGAATGAATAATAATCCTTATTATTATTTTTCCAGGCATAACTATTGTTATTCGTATTACCTTCGGTTTCAACAAAACTGTTGGTAATCATATCTACTCTTTTACGGTGTTCCGAATTGTGATCATAACTCAAGTTATAGGTAAAGTCGACACGTGCACGCCAGTCTTTCGTAAATGTAAAGTCTGCACTACCAGTCAACCATACATCATGCGTCTTATTCTTATCGCGTCCCCCCATCTCCAACAGAGAAATCGGATTCTGATCATCGAAATATTTTCCGGCATACTGATCCAGTTCCGGGTAACGCGAATCGACACCCCAAGGTCTGGCCATACGTGTAGGCGTAGAGAACACCATCTGCTGCCAAACATCATCCTTATATTTATGAGGCTTATCAGCAGAAGTATAGTTATACAAAACCTTTGCTCCTAATTTCAACCACGGCGTTGTCTGGTTTTCAACTGACAGACGGGTATTCAAGCGTTGGTAATCGTCATTTCCGATCTTATACATACCCGACTGATTTAAATATCCTACGGAAGAATAGAACTTCGTTTTTTCATTTCCACCCGAAATATTTACATTATGGCGATGAGAAGGCGTCAATTTCTTCAACATCAAGTCCACCCAATCCGAATGACCGTAATAATACATCGAACCGTTCAATACTTCATATTCCGGATTATTCTGAGGATCGGCAGCATAATCTTTCATTTTTTGCACAGTCTCCGGACTATACATCAGATCGAGTCCGGCATTTGTCATTGCCCTGTTTACAAATTCGGCATGTTCCCAACTCGACTCGACCATATCGGGCAAAACCGTGGGTTTTGAAAACGCCACGTTTCCGGAATAAGAAACGGTAGTCTTCATGTCAGTACCCGCATTCTTGGTTGTTACCAAAATAACACCGTAGGCAGCACGCACACCGTAAATAGCCGATGCGGCAGCATCCTTCAAAACCGTCACATTAGCGATATCGCTCGGGTTGATCATATCCAGGTTCATTTCAACTCCGTCGACCAACACCAATGGGCTACCGCCATTGATAGAAGTCGTACCGCGAATGTTCAGCGTTGCACTTGTTCCAGGTTCTCCACTATTCGATGTGATCTGCAAGTTAGGGATTGTTCCCTGCAAAGCACTTGTCGAATTCATAATAGGACGGGATTCCAGCACTTTTGAATCGATCGTACCAACCGCACCGGTTAGATTGACTTTCTTCTGAGCGCCATATCCGACTACAACTACTTCATCAAGCGCCTGTGTATCTTCAAGTAATGTTATTTTCAAATTATTCTGTTTCCCGATCGGCATTTCCTTTGTCAGATAACCAATATAGGAAACAATCAGTGTACCGCTCTGAGGAACTTCCAGCGAGAAGTTTCCGTCAATATCTGTAATCGTACCGCTGGTGGTGCCCTTTACGATTACATTGGCACCGATAACAGGCTCACCATGATTGTCCAAAATCTGACCGGTCAACTTTTTCGAATCCTGGGCAATACTTTGAGGAACCATGTTTACTTGTGGCTTACTTACCGAAATAGTATTATTTATTTTTTTGAAAGACAGACCTGTCTGACGTGACAATTCGTTTAAGATAGTATCTATCGAAGCATCATTTACCTTTACAGATACACTTTTCAGTCCTTTCAATACCGATTCGTCGTAAAAGAAGTTAAAGCCAGTCATTTTACTAAGCTGTTCAAATACTTCGCTCACAGAAGTCTGCTTTACGACATAAGTAATATCATTCTCTTTCAGACTTTGTCCGAAAGCACCTTCTGCACAAAGCAACTGAGATGATAAAGCTATAGTACATACGGTTAACGAAGTTCGCATAACAGTCTTGTTTAATTTTAGATTATAATTCATACATTTGTAATGTTTTAATGAATGATGTTTGTTAAAACAGGCAGAGAAACCTTACAACCCAGTGGCTCAATACTGTTTCCTAGGACTCTGCAAAATTTTTAAAGGCAGTAGTGTAACAGCGCTACTGCTTTTTTATAGTGTCTCATTTTCCGGTATTTGTCATAGGCAGTATATTTATGTTAGACTTAAAGTTTATCATATATAATAATATTATCCCCTTCCAGGCGGCTACACAAGCCGGTTGTAAAACAAATAGCTTCGATAACAGCTTCTATATTTTTATTGTCATGAGTCCCTGTAATTTTATAATCGCAGCTGCCTTTACATTGCAAAACAACTTTACGATTATAAGTACGATTGATGGTTTTTATAACTTCACGTATCGGTTCCTTATTAAAATATAAAGAACCTTGTATCCATTTAATATAGTTGTTTTCTCTGATCGCCTCTTTGCTGACAGTACCATCTACCTTATTGACAGATAAATGTTCATTCGGAGAGACTGATAATTGCATATCCTGATTAACCACGTTCACACGAACCTTGCCGGTCGATACAGTCAGTTTAATAAAATCATCTTCCTTATATGACTTAAAATCGAATGAGGTTCCCAATACCTTGACCTGCGCTTCACCGCTCTTTATGATAAATGGTTTGTCCGGATTCGGAGTGACATCGAAAAAGCCCTCTCCTTCCATTTCGATAATACGTTCTTCCTGATTAAAATCACTGGGGATGGTCAATTTTGTGTCCGAGTTCAGGATCACTTTTGTCCCGTCTGCCAGGAAAATACTTTTAGTTTCCCCTTTGTTCGATATCTTTTCTGTATATGTAACCGCTTCCTGTGTATGCTCGGTAACTTTCAGAAAGCCCAACGTAACACTGAATACCAAAACAACAACGGCAGCAACACGATAAAAAGCATTCAAATATTTTTTCCTTCTGACTTTCAGTATGGAATTGGAAGATGTACCCTCTTTCCGCTTTATATTGGACAACAGCAAAGAGACTTCTTTCTGCAACTCATTTTCCCGCTCACAATCAGGCAATACCATATTCTTATCGATCGTATCCCATAAAGGTTTTATAACCAAATCGAGACTAACCGAATCATCCGGCTTTTTCAGCCACTGAAGCAATGTACGCAATTCATCTTCCGTACATTGGTTCTTTATATACTTCTGTAAAAGAGATATAACGCTTGTATCCTGCATATGTTTCCTTATAATAGCACCTTTTTCTGGTCCGTTTATAAAGTATACACACAATACATGTTCATCTAGGGGTCGGAATTATTTATTTAACACATATTAGCAAATAACACAAACACGGGATCTATTTGCCCAGCAAATAAACCCCGTGTCGCTATCTGTTTAATTTTTCGGTTTACTCTTAGAAACTATACTGAACCGCCAGGTTCATCCGGTTGGCATGACGTGTCTGATCGTTGAAATCCGTGCGCCATCCTCTCAGGTATTCGGCTCCTACCTGCAGATCGGGTGTTATATTCCAGAACAGGTTTGCCACCAGATACTGACCATAACGATATTGTTCCGACGGAGTTGCAGGGTAATCGTTGTCACTGTACAAACGGGATTGGCTGTAAGTACTTGAAACAAATACTTTCGGTGTAATATTATACTGCAAACCGGCATACCATCCCATCATCGGAAGTACCTGCATACGGCCGGCTTTGGCCGGATCGGGAACAATATCCACGTTCAGGTTACTCAAATCGTTCATGTACTGGCTGATACCTTTACCGTAGACACCTTGTCCGTACACCTGTACTTTACTACAAAGATTGAAGGTCGTAGAAAGTAAAACACCCCAGCCGGTTTCCGATTCGGCTTTATTGGCCACCAGGTTATCATACGTCATGCTTCTTACGATAGCGGCGGCACGCAGATGGCTTTTAGAGTTCCACCCATATTGCAGATAAGCCGGGAAGTTAGGCATACGCTGGGAACCGATACTTAAATTATCATTAGTAATTCCGTCTACTACCGGCATTTCCACACCGATACCGGCTTTCCATCCTTTTCCGAAGGCACGTTCGTAACGGAACTGGGTAGCGTGATAGATAGCCATCCCGTTCGGTCCGGCGAAATCGATCGTCGGTGGAATAGCAGCCAGATCCATAAATGAACCGTAGTCGTACCCGAGTGTGAAGCCCAATAAAGAGGCATACGCATTTCTCAACTCAAACCCTTTACCGTCACCACGGAAGTTTCCGGCAGTATAAACCACAAAGTCTCCCAGATGCTTGGTATGTCCTACCAATTTCAGGAAGACCGTACTGGTCGTTGCATCCATCTGAAACTGGTTTCTAACATGTGAAGCGCCTTTGTTGGGAATCAGCGCCGGGTAGAAATCAATATCCTTGGAAATACCGCCAAAGTCATACTCGGCTGTTGCTTTTACATATCCGCCGATACCTAAAGCGAATCGCCCCTTACGATCGGTCAGCAGGAAACGAGGGATACCCGGTTCATGGAAACGCGGACTCTGTGTTTCGTTCAGTATCCGGATAATTTCATCCCCCGCTTTGTCGCGGGATATAAACATGATGGAATTAGGCTCCTCATCCTTAATGATCACTTTCTGAGCCTGCGCATGGGAGGAGAAAATTCCTAACCCGAGCAAAAAGACTGCTCCTTTAACAAATGCTTTCATAAATGTGTTTTGTTTAGACGTTTTACCAGTAAGGAACAAGCGTTGGTTGAAAAGGTTGTGTTAAAAGGTTGCGTTAACGACTAAAAGTAACTATTTTTGTTGCCTTAATAACAAAATAAAACGAAGATGAAAAAGCTGTTTGCTATATGTTTATTAGTTGCCGGATTATTGACATCCGTTCATTCGCAAGCGCAGGATGTTGAGACACTCGTTCAGATCGATACTGACATGGGAAAGATTAAGGTGAAGTTGTTCAACGACACCCCCCAACACCGGGATAATTTTATCAAAAATGTAAAAGAAAAACGTTACGACGGTCTACTGTTCCACCGTGTGATCAAACAGTTTATGATACAAGGCGGCGACATCAATTCGAAAGATGCACCTATCGAACAACATCTAGGCGACGGCGATCCGGGTTATACGATTCCGGCAGAGATCGTTTATCCGAAATATTTCCACAAACGCGGCATGCTATGTGCAGCCCGTACCAGCGACGACGAAAATCCGGAACGCGCTTCATCAGGCACACAGTTCTATATCGTAACCGGAAAGTTCTACACTGAAATGGAACTGGATAAGATGGAGAAAAGCGACAATAAAACCTTTACCCCCGAAGAACGCCAGGCCTATATGCTTGAAGGCGGGGCTCCCCATCTGGATAACAAATATACCGTCTTCGGTGAAGTTGTTAAAGGAATGAAAGTTGTAGATAAAATCCAGTTTGTCGAAACAAATGAGGACGACAGGCCGTTAAAGAATATAAAGATCAAGACAATGACTATTGTCGATAAATAATCATTAAACAAATTAAGAATGGAAACGCAAGCAAAAGAGACACAGGTGCTGATGAAAACCAGCCTGGGTAACATTAAACTGAAACTATACAACGAAACACCGAAACATCGCGATAACTTTATCAAACTGGTTGAGGACGGAACTTACAACGGCCTGCTTTTCCACCGTGTGATCAAGGACTTCATGGTGCAAGGTGGTGATGTAACCTCAAAAGATGCTCCTATGAATAAACAGCTAGGTGCCGGCGATCTGGGATATACCGTACCGGCCGAATTTGTTTATCCGAAATATTTCCATAAAAAAGGGGCTCTCTCTGCCGCCCGTACCAGTGACGAGGTTAATCCAGAGAAAGAATCTTCTGCTTCCCAGTTCTATATCGTCACCGGAAAGGTTTACAAAGACGCCGAACTGGACCAGATGGAGAAACAAAAAGAAGGTCGTCTGAAACAAGCGATCTTTGCACGCCTGCAAAAAGAAAACAGTGCCAAGATCAAAGCGGCTTACCAAAGTGGCGACAAAGCCGAACTGGCTGTTATCCGCGATACGCTGATCGGCAAGACCGAACTCGAAGCCGAAAAGCGTAAGGATGAAGCCAAACTGACTCCCGAACAGCGTGAGGCTTACAAAACAATCGGAGGTGTTCCTTTCCTGGATAATGAATATACGGTTTATGGCGAAGTGGTAGAAGGATTGGACATTGTGGATGCCATCCAAGATGTCAAGACCAACCGACAGGACCGTCCGTTGGAAAATGTGGTTATCGAATCAGTGGAAATAATATAAGTAAGCGGTATTCCAATCCGTAGCATATAGTAACACGCCGGTTTCCTTGGGAGGATATTACAGTTTCCTGCTGAAGAAACCGGCGTTTCCTTAGGAGGAAACTACAATTTCCTGCCGAGGGAACTAGAGTTTCCTGCGCAGGGAACTGGAGTTTCCAAAGCAAGAAACTACGAGGAAACTGTAATCAATTATGTCTTAGCCGCATAACCTATTTTCACCAATTCACTAATCTGACATTAAACAGACTAATATTCGACAGAATTTACATGATACAACTCTCTGCTTACAAAGAACATTATAAAGAAACAATCCGACTGGGTGTCCCGATCATGTTGGGACAGTTGGGCATTATTATTGTCGGGTTTGCCGACAACATCATGGTGGGACATCACAGCACCAACGAACTGGCTGCCGCCTCGTTCGTCAATAATTTCTTCAATCTGGCTTTTATCTTCGGGATGGGTTTCTCGTACGGCCTCACTCCTATTATCGGCGGACTTCATGCCAACAAAGAATATCACCAAGCCGGCGAGACACTGAAGAACAGCCTTTTTATTAACTTCATCGTCGGTGTCCTGTTGAGTTGTCTGATGCTTCTTCTCTTACTGAATATCGATATACTGAAGCAGCCGGAAGAGTTGATGCCGTATATCGTTCCTTACTACATCCTGCAACTATTCTCGGTGATATTTGCCATGTTGTTCAATTCTTTCAAGCAGTTCAGCGACGGTACGACCGATACGGTTACGCCGATGTGGATCATGCTGGGGGCGAATGTGCTGAATATCATAGGCAATTATTTCCTTATTTATGGTAAATGCGGTGTACCCGAACTGGGGCTGACAGGGGCCGGTATTTCTACGCTCGTCAGCCGTATCCTGACTTTTGTTGTTTTCTTTATTTTATTTACCCGGAAGGAAAAATACAAAGAATATCTGAAAGGTTTCAAAGAGGGTCTTGTCAACCGGCTGAATCTCTCTAAGCTGATACGTTTAGGCTTTCCGGTCGGGTTGTTGATGGGAGTTGAAACAGGGTCGTTCAGCCTAAGTGTTATTATGATGGGCTGGATAGGAAGTACGGCGTTGGCAGCGCATCAGGTATTGGGCGTTATTACGACGCTGGGATTTATGGTTTACTATGGAATAGCGGCAGCTGTTACGATACGGGTCAGTGTGTTTAAAGGGTATAGCGACTGGCTGAATATCCGTCAGGCTTCTTTTGCCGGACTGCATCTGATCATGGGGGTTGCTGTTCTGTTCGTTGGCTTTATCATACTGTTTCATAAGAATATGGGCTATCTGTTTACGCCGGAGCATGATGTTGTGGCAATGGTGGCGTTGCTGTCGTGGTCGGTTGTTCTGTACCAGTTCGGCGATGGATTACAGATATTGTTCGCCAATGCTTTGCGTGGTATTTCGGACGTGAAATATATGGCTTACTGCGCATTCGTCTGCCACTTCGGACTGGCGTTGCCGATCGGGTATATCTGCGGATTTCTCTTCGACTGGGGAGCAATCGGTATCTGGTGCGGGTTTCCGATAAGTCTGACGACGTTGGGGGTATTGCTTTGGAGACGGTTTAATAAGTTGACACGGCTTCATTAGGCACTTGGTATATTTGGCAAATACGAAGAAAGAAACTTGCAAACATAAATAAAAATTGAGTTATGAAAAACAATAAGACAGCCATATCAATGGAGCAACAATTTGGAGAAGTTATAGATATTATTCTTCAACATAAAAGTCATGCTTCAAGAGTCATAAACGAAGAACTATTACTCACGGCGTGGCATATAGGAGGATATATCTCAGCGAAGCTGAAAAGCGAAGAATGGGGCAACAAGGTTGTATCGCAGTTATCCGAATACATTCGCTCCCAGCGACCGGATATTAAGGGTTATAGCCGGAGGAATATTTACAATATGGTAATGTTTTATGATGAATATTCAACAGAAACATTCAGCATAACAGTAGAAAAGTATCTGAACTCTGAATTTGTGCAGCCAAAAACTGCACAAATTGAAACGAGTCAATCTACGCATAAAGTGGCTAAAATCGTGCAACCAAAAACTGCACAATTTATCCAACCAAGAACTGGTCAAATGCCTAAAATACTGGAATTAACCACTTTGACTAACCACATAGAGATATTATGCCGATGCAAAAGCAATGAAGAACGAATGTTCTATATACTCTATGCCAGCAAGGAACATTTAGTGAAACGAGAACTTCAACGCTGTATCTCTAACCAAACATATACAGCTTTATTAGGCAACAAGGAGAATATGTCAAAAGGATTACTTGAAGCATATCCAAATGCTCCGGTCATGTTCAAAGATACTTTATTTGTAGATTTTCTGAATTTACCCCAAAAACATAGTGAAGCAAAACTGAGAAACGGCTTGCTGGAACACATGAAGCAGTTTATTCTTGAATTAGGTAAAGACTTTATTTTCATGGATCAAGAATATCGTTTAAATATCGGAGCTTCTGTATTTAAGTCAGACTTACTTTTCTTTCATCGTGGTTTGCAGGCATTGGTAGCAGTGGAGCTGAAAAAGACTAAATTTCATCCGCGTGATCTTGGGCAGTTGGAGTTTTATTTAGAAGCACTTGACCGAGATGTGAAACGCTCTAACGAGAACCCCTCTATCGGTATCATTCTCTGTCCAGATGCCGACCGGGTAGTGATAGAATATGCTATGAGCAGAAGCATGAGCCCTACGATGATAGCTGAATACAAACGCATTCTTATTCCGCAAGAACGTATGCAACAACAACTGAATGAGTTTTGCGATCTATTCTTAAATAAAAATTAATCGTCATAAACACAAAGAGGTTACGCCAAAGTAACTATTTTTGTTCCAAATCAAGAACCTGCCGACCGCAACATATCCACTGCCGAAATTGCAATAGTCCTCTCCATTCCGGAAGAGCAAGTAATCGCTTTATTGCAAACAAAAGAAGGCTATTAGAAAGGATTCTAACGGCCCAGCCGTAAGGTGCTTACTGCCCAGCCGCTAAGTGCTTACGACTGGGCGGTAAGACCCTTACGGCTGGGCCGTTAAAATGGGGAATTACTAGCGGTGGGATTTTTATGCAGGTTATTTAGGAACTGCCCCATTTATATAGAGATTTTTATAGTTCCCTTCGATAGTACCCGATTCACTCATCTTGATGTTATAACCTTGTCCATCCAGCGTATATCCATCCGGGATAGTTATCCCCTCTACGCTACTCCAGTCTATGTTTGTGAAGAGGCGGATTATATCATCATCAAAAAAGACTTCCGGTATAGGCGTTTTATTAATCAATGCATCCAACAGTTTGTCCGCATCTTCCTGCGAATAGATACCGGGCACACGGTGGTGAGATACATCTTTCTCATCTTCCACATTCCACTCGGCAATAGCAGAACCACCACCGCCACCTACCAGACTACCATCTTTCAATGTAATAGTCAATCGGCAAAAATCACTAGCAAACAGTTCTAATTTCTTCAATTCCTCTTCATGTGTAGTATTATTTTCTTGATATCCATTGATATTCCCTGTATATGTTTTACCGTTATATGTCACAACGAAAAAGCCTGACTGGTTTTCCGGTTTACTATCTTTTCCATCCCAAAACTTGAATGGAGGCAAGTAAAAGGCATGAAATATATCAGAACTTTTTTCAGATGCATCCGGATCATTTTTACGCCAAGTTATTTGAGGCGCTTTAGGTCTATCTTTAAAGTCCAACGTAACATAATCACATCCCCCTTGGATCGGTTCATTTGCATTATATTTACTTTGCTGTTTATGAAAATGTTTCATATCGAATGTCGCAGAGACAGGTAGGTTTGGGAAACAGATTTGACACTCAGTTACTATATCCTTATCTATTGTACCATCAGCGTGCTCATAATAAAAAGCCCAAAATACGACCTTACAGACTTGCCGTTTATAGGTCATTGACAAAACTTGCCCATTAGCCAGTGACTGTGGCCCAACTGTGACTCCCATAAAATACTCCAGTCCGGTTGTGTAATCACCAAATGTCACCGTACCCGTCATCTCATTAAGATTAAAAACTACACCTGGGTTATCACTATCTATTCCCGGAGGAACAGATATACTCCGAAATAAATAGTTTGTTGTACCATCCTCCCATATCAACTTCTCATCCTCAGTTCCATCCTTCAGAGTTAGTTGACCTTCCTTTCCATCATTCACAATATAACGTCCCCAATGAAGCTCACCATCTATATCTTCTTTTGTTTGCAATATATAGAAAGTACCGAATTTTTTCGCTGTTCCATCCTTTCCGATCAAATAGTTCGGATTCGCCTTTGTCAGCACAAAATCATCCTCGCAGCCTGAGAAAAGTACTTCGGCAGATTGTTCCGGAGAAACTTCTATTGCCACTTCATTATTGCATCCGACAAAGAAGAGGGCAAACAAGCTTATCATATATCCGATTATTTTATTCATACTTTTCAATCCTTTTTTATTACTCTTTCTGACTAACAAAATTTCCAGTACCTGCAGCAGTGTTATCGCTTCCTATTAAACCAGTTTTAGCACCTCCTGCAAATCGACCAGCATAATAATGAGAAATTTGATCGTACGCTGCAGCATTAAATTCATATCCCCCTATATTTTTCTCAATTCGTTCTGCTCCATCCACTGAACCTATCACACCTCCGATAGTATAGTAAGTGGGACTATCGTTTGAGCCTTCTACATAATTTTTGTCAATTTCTATTACACTGGAAGTTCTTCCCTGTGTCACCGAACCACCTCTTACATGGCCAACAATTCCACCTGTAGAAGAATGAGAAGAAGCTGCTTGATAATCGGTAGCCTTTCCTCCCGTCACTTTACCGGAAACAGTGGCTTTATGAATAAACGTAATACCCGACTTATCCGTTCCTATAGCCCCACTTTCATCTGCTGTGGTACGAATAGCTCCAACAACTCCCCCGACATAATTCCATGTACCTTCAGCCCGACTGGCATCTACCGTAGTACGAACATTACAGCCAGAAAGGCTTCCTTCGGCAAGAAGTCCTACAACACCACCGGTATATCGTGAAGCATGTCCTCCACATCGATTAGATACTGCCATCTTCTGTTCCCCTGCATCGCTACTTTCACTATTGATATTCTCTAACATTCCGTTGCATTGACCGACGACTCCCCCTATACAGGCCATGTATTTCTGGTCTTTATCCTGAGCTTCCACAGTTACATCGATATTACCAGCCAACGTAATATTCTTCAGTTTTCCGGATTTAACCCATCCCACTAAAGCACCGACATTATAGGAAGCATCCTCTCCTTCCTCGTTATGCAACACAACATTTATATTCGCATTAGTCAAACATACATCTTCGATAACACCTCCTGTACAAATACGAGCCAACACTCCCCATGCGATATCGTGATCCGGGTCCGGATTAGGGGTACTCTGATTATTATTATGTATCAATTGTGTATCCTTTAACTCCAGCTCCTTTACTGTACCTTTTAACTCTCCAAACAAAGGATGTGCTACGTTACTAATAAAATATTTCCCTCCGTTAAAAGTCACTCCATCTGGCAAATCGACTGAATCAAAATAATTATTTTCAAAATCCACATTAGCCGTCAACACCATTTCTTTGCGATATTCATGCTTCCTTAGCAAGGTTCTCTCTTCATGTTCATTATCCAATTTGCATCGATAATCCTTATCACAAGCGCGTATAGCTTCCATAAAATCCTTTATTTCAAAACCCTTATACACAGTTCCATCTTCCTGATCATTCCACCAATCATCATCCATATCATCTTGTGTGATATTTCCGGTAAGATTCTCAATGGAAACGGTATAGGATTCCCCTGCCTCCAACTTTACCAGTTCCTTTACATTTGAGATTGTAATGTAAGGATACCCATTACGCCGGGTCAAAGAGAAGTTCTGATAATCTCCCGGTGGTAAATGGAAAGTCACCGAGTTCCCATCCCCTGCTTTATCTACCGATGAAGCGATCTTTTTACTATCCTCTGCTACAAAATCAAATTCCAACGTATTATCTTCCTTACGTTTCATCGTACAAGCATTGTCCAACTCTCCATTCTTGAACCTCAGCCAGTACTCATCTTCATCACCAACACCTTTTATGGTGAGGCGCGTGCAGAGATGCTTAAACTCCAAATTTACGGCATTTCCATACGCCACATCTTCCTTTTGAGCACATAAAGGATCAGGATTAAAGACTGTTTTTTCATACACGAAACGATCCAATACGACCGAGTCCAAAGGTGCATCCTTAACCGTAATCGGCCCGTTCCAATTCTTTAAATAGTAAGCCGTAAACGTACCCTTTACAGAATTCCACGGCCATTCCATCACCAAATCCTGCTCTGTTGTCAGGTTTACCCATTCCTCTTTCTCTTTATTCCAGGTGAGCGTCGAATATTGAGTTATGGTATTGGAACCGTTATAGGTACCCTTCATAAGTGTAAACACAGCAGAAACATGTATCACATCATTATCCTCAAATTCAGTCTTATCCGGTATCCCTCCCCGGGTAATGGCATCTTCACTTTTAGGCCATTCGGCTGTGAATGACACAGGTGTTCCCCTCCGGCCTTTTCCTCCGTATAAAGAGTCGAGATCGTTACGGCATCCCCACAGTATGAATAGTAGGATACCATATATTATTAATTTTATTTGTCTATCCATATTACAATTCTTTTTTACGATTCAAACATTACTCATCGAAAATAACACGGTTAGTTATATGCAAAAGGGACGCTCCACCTGTTATTTCACCAACAATACCTTTATATGTCTGATCCCTTGTTGAAGAGGGAGCCAAAACCGTACCATGAAACTTACAATTGTCTACTATTCCTCCAGTCATTTTACCGGCTAAAACTCCCGAAGGGCCTCCCTTCTTACATGACATAAACGCATTCTTAACCGTACAATTCAAGATTTGTCCACCACTGATTTCGGCCGCGATACAACCGGCAGGAGAACCCGAATGGGCATTCGTCACCGTCACGAACTCCAAACGCAAGTTACGTAAGTTGCCACCTTCTATCTTTCCAATCAGACCGGCCTTTCCACCCTCAGAAGCTTCCAATTTCAAGTTACTCAGAATGTTACCACATCCATCAAGCATCACTCCATCTTTTAATGTATTAATAAGTACACCATTCGTAGCTGTTATCTTAGAGCAATCGATATTATCCCGCAAGTAGAATCGCCATCCTTTTGGTTCCTCGGAATCATTATATTCTCCAAATTCTTCAAATCCACTATTGCTAGCATCCGTTGGAAGATCACCGCTATATTGATTATATAAGTTAAGCCATTCCTGAAATTTCTCTTTCGTATAAATACCAACTGTTTGATTAACCTCTATTTCTATCGGTTCTCCCCAAGGTACTATCTTATGCGGATAGACCGTAGGCGTAAGACCTTCCATCTGAATAGTTAGTGGATATTTCCATTCTCCTTTCAATTCGGGCAATGCCTCTTTCGTCGGTTTCACTTTTTGTGGTACATTGGTTATATCTGTCACCTCTATATAATCAATCTCCACTCCTTCCGGTAGAATGAGCGGATAAACGGCTCTCTCATTCTCTTGGTTCTTTAGAGGGACTACGAAAGAACTATTTTCTTTAGAATTACTCTTCGATACTTTGTCTACTGTAAATTCAAAATCTTCATACGGAAAAGCCCCCTTTCTTTTTCGCGTAATATGTGCACCCAATATCTTCTCCGTAAGATGAACAGTCAATTGTGCGTTGTTCTCCGTACTGAATCCCTCCCCCAAATACAATAACAACATGGCAAACTTATGGTGGAACTTATAATTCACATCAGCGTATTGGATTTTACTGGCAGTAAGTAGGTCTACTATATTACCATCCTTAAATATATGAATATAATGTTCGTTCTCTGCAAGCGGCTTGCCATCAGCCTTTGTATATCCAACGGTGCCTGCTTGGGCTATATCTGCTGCATAAGGGAAATAAGCAAACGTGAGTCCCAGCCTACTTAAGGGTATATTTTTTATTCTATCAGATATAAACTTGTCATTGGAATAGACCAAACGTTCGTTCTTAAAGTAATCCGTATCATCTGTTTTATCATGTTCCTTCTGATCATCCTCTCTCTCGCAATCCGGAGAATGATAGGAGAAAAAACCGATGTCGTCTCCAGCACCAAACGCACTATAAGATATACCTAAAGGATCCATAGTTGCCTTTGTAGCCATATCATTCCCTACAACTTCTCCCTCTATCTGCAAATAGTTGTCTGTATGCAAAGCATTTTCCCAATCACTTTCACCTTCACAAGCGGAAAGTAGTGAGAGAAGGCCAATTGCCCCAAAAATCCTATATATCGTTTTCATCTGTTATTACATTTTATTTATTAGTACCTCTAAAACTGTCAGAATCTAGTTTCTGTCCTCCAACCGTTATACTGTATGTCTGGAAATCAATTTTAAACTGACCTGCATTAAACTTAGGTATATCCGTACCCGCCTCAACATCTATATCTCTCCACAGTTTAAAGATCCACTTGTCATCTTCCCAGGTTCCATATTTTAACAGCCTGTAATTCTGCTGAGACGAATCCTCTTCATAAACTTCAGACAAAGCAACAAGATCGTCCCAAGTATAAATTCCACTTTCTTTTAAAGTCAAATTCTCGTCAAACCTGCCACCCCAAGGAAAGGCTTCGACTGCATGAAACAATATTTCCCGCTCCTCTAACTGACTCACCAGTTCCACATTAAATACAAGATGGTAATTTGGCATAAAACAAATATCGGCATTTTCTATAAACGTCCATTTTCCCTCCTGATTTAATGACCAGTAATTCATACGATCAGGCAATGGACCTACATACAGGTCATCATCCAATTCAATTGTTAATTGTGGTGTATAACCTCCAGACAGAGTAAATGTAAATGGAGGGAAAATCCATACCGGGGTCGAATAGTACGATGTCTCCGGTTCTTCAGGTGCAATAAGCGAACCATCTTTAACTAAAAAAATACCTTTTTGAAAATTATAACCACCTGCTTCATGGATACTTCCCGACTTACGATTAAACGGAACTATACCGGGGTCATAATCATCTCTCGTATCTTCCAGCCAAGGTCTCATATTATCCAACCATACTTTTATATTCTCACCTTGCAATTGTTTCTTTATAGCATTATCATCACTAAAAAACCGAAACGAGATAGCACTCATCTTATGCTCAAGTTCAAACTCAAGAGCTTTACCAATCCGAGGTTCACTAATCGAACCCCAGATAATATCTACTGTATTAGCATTCGGAGTACCTACCTGGGCTATCATTCTTTTATAGTCATTATTATAGTAATCCACAGTTTTATCCACCCGATCTCCTTCCCGTCCGAACCTTATTTTTGTAAAATTATTATGTCTTTTCAATACATCCTCACTATTAGGATCAGGCTCTTGTACCGGATAAGCCAGCAGGTTGTCCAGATAGACGGCATCAACAGACTCGCCCGGATAAGTATTCTCGCCCGTATAAACATCTTTCCATTTCAACGGTTGTTTCTTTTCTTCGTCAGTGTACACATATCCATTTCCATTCCCGTCAAAATCTACTTTCAGACTTTTCATCTTCCCTCCTTCCGGTCGCGAAGGATAGGTGAAAAGAAGAGTTCGATCGCGTATAGGTGTGTTCTGCTCCACTTCCGGCTCATTGCCATCGGCACGGGTAGCCATATTATTTCCCTGTGTAGTGGCACGTATAACCACCGGTTGGTCGTAGTCGACTTCGGGCGTGGAAACCTCCACTTCATTGGTGCAGGATATTACCGTAAAAGACAATGCTACGGACAACATTCTCCACCATAAACTACTGTATTTTATTGTTATCTTATTCTTATGCATAGACTAATTACTTTTAGGTTTAGGTTGAATTACCATATTAGTTTCGGCCTTATTCCAGGGCTTCACCTCTGCCGTTAATACAACTACTTCGCTCTCATTTTTATCGACAAGCAAATTAAGCACAAGTACTTCCGATGAAGTAAGAGACAATGTTGCACCATCTTCTCCGACGGAGTTAGGTTTCAGGCGATAAGTGACAAGCTTATCTCTATCATGTGTTTGTACTTGAAAATAAATAAAATCTTGTCCCTCCGACAGGAATTTCTGTTCAGGAACGATACCTTCATAAATATATTCCTCATATTTAATCGGGTTATTATTTTCGTCCACTATAAGGTTATTATCTTTGTCACGCACTTCATCTAATTCATTACATGATATCTCTTGCATATAGACATCCTCTCTCCCATCATTTGAATCGCTCTTTGCCGTTACCTTACGAAGGGCATCATTACTGATTACCTGTGTGTAATTCACTTCATATCCGGTCAGCATATCTTTCATATATACAGCCTTCAAGGCCTTAGATGGAAATGGGCCTTCTGTAACATCTTGACTAACCGGTAACTTTACTATCACCTTTACTTTTGCAAACGCGTGATAGAAGGTCAACTTTACCGGTTGTCCTTTCAGGTCCAGGCTCTGCCGGTGATAGGCTATCAGCATATCGGCTATCTTTAAGTTATCACCTTCGTTTTGATTAAAAGGAACTTTGTCGAGATACTTCTTCCCCGGAAAGTGGAGTGCCTCAAACGTATAATAAATAGAAGTCGGCTGCAAAGTGAGCCAGTTGAAACCACCGTCTTCCCCAGCTGCAAACTTATATGGCCAATTAGACCAATCCGTATTTCCTGGTTCCAGAATCAACTGTGGATTATATTTATAGATATGCATCCCCGAAGCACCATCCTCAAAGTGAGGCGTAGAATAATTCACCGGGCAATAGATACGTATCTCGCCATCCTCGTCGAAATAGTTAGCCTCATACTTATCCGACTCACTTCCTCCGGGTCCATCCTCTACAGAACCCAGGGTGGCGAGAAACTCCACCGCACCGTCTTCACGGGCGGGTGGTGTGTCGCCGCCTATTTCCTCTTCCACAGAGCAGCTTCCCGCAAGCAAGAAGAGTGCCATTATCTGTATGATATATGTAATCTTGTTCATCGTAAGCTCTATTTATTAGTATCTTCTACTTCTTCCCATTCTCCGTCTATCGGACCGTTCTCTTTCCATTTAAGGACGCGCACTTCCAAATAGTTTTCACCCTCGTCGAGCGAGCTTTTGATGGTAGCCTCCATTTTAACATGCGTGCTCCGCACAAGTGATCGCAAGTTGGGCAACGTACCGTTTAGGATGATGGGATCAACGCTAGCCATATTCTGTGTACGGACTTTCACTGAAAGCACATAAGGACGCCCTTCTGCATTCTTCTCTAAGTCGACCTGCTCCTTTGACCGGCTTTCATGCCAGTAGACTGTAGAGCTGGTATAGTCTCCCGATGAAATTTTATGCTCTATCGGTTCACATAAATATTCCGTTTGATGCACTTCCGGTTTCGTTGCCGTCTCGTAATCAAACACCCAGTCAGTAGCATCCACCGTTCCACTCAGTTTCAGCAGCTTCGTCCACTCATCATCCTCTATATGAGGTATCAGATAAGACTTATCTGCCAATGCAGAGATACCCCATCCTATGATAGTAAGCTGATTCTTTTCTGTATCTTCTTTTTGAGCAATCTTCAAATCAAACTTCACAGCGGCATACACCATGTCGATAGAGATTACTTTTCCTTTGTCTTCTTTTGTTATGAGAAACTCATTCTTTCTGGAAGAGATAGGGATAAAGCCTTTTGTCGTCTCTATTTTTCCCGAAAGTTGAAGAGATTCTAACTTTTCTATCAACTCCGTTCCCGATAAAGAAGATAACCGTCCACCAGTGGCAAGCTCGTTTATCTTATCCTCCGCATTGGCCACGGCATAGATTATTTTATAGCCGGTCGTAGTTTCTATGTTATCTACTGTATAGATATATTTATTGTGTTCGACATTCTCATTCTCTCCCTCTGAAGCTTTCGTCAAATTTTTTACCAAAGCCTCAGGTTTTATCGGCTCATCGCTAATCTTTTCTACGCTGTTTTCATCCTCGTTTATTAAAATAAGTCGTAAGGTATGTATCTGCTCGTTCGGAGTAGCTCCGTTCGACTTATCTACGTCCAATCGGAGACTGAGCGAAACCGGTTCCGGCGCAGGCAAAACCAACTCCTCCTCCCCCGTGCAGCCCCACAAGGCCGGCAAGAGCAAGGTCAACAGAATGAGATGGATGAATTGCTTATACATACTCTGTTATCTCCTATTATTCATTTACAAATCTGCTTCATTCAACCGTATCACCCAGTCTTTTACCTGGATGGTATAACAAGCATAACCAATGACCGGATCCGGGTCGGGCGTTGGGTCAGGATCAGGATCGGGGTCCGGTTTTGGATCGGGGTCTGTCGGGTCCGGGTCAGGATCGGGATCGGGCTTTGGGTCCGGGCAATCCGGACAGGTAATCGGGGTCAGGAAGAAGATGATGGAATATTCGTCTTGACGGTCCAAGTATTCCTGGGCACTGATGTCGTGACCCTCCATTTTTGTGAGCAAAAGGTAATTGTTGAGGTTAATATTCAGCACATCTTTTTCCCAGCCCTTATGCTGTACGATCAGGCGGTAGTTCTCGCCCGCCATCAGGCGCATGGTGTTCATTTCGGCAACGGCTACCAGCTGGTCGGAGACCGTAGACTCTGGGTCGGGGTCGGCAACTATCTCTACATTTTCGGTGTAATAAGGGAGGTAGCTGATTTTCGGATCGGCGAGCAGGGAGTTGTCGTAATCCATGTAGCCGTTGTCGGCGACGATGCGGAAGGTGAAGTCGTTCACGTCCATATTGTCGCCCTTGACGTTTTGGAGCACGAAGCGCAGTTTGTTGGTGTCTTTGGCAAGGCCGATGGTATCGCTCTCGTGGGCAAGGCCGGAGACGACGATGGTGTCGAGGCTGTGCCAAAGGGGGTGCAGTTCGCGGGGTTGCGTGCCGTCCGACCGGCGGAGGGTGCGCACGCGTATGTCTTCCACCGGCGAGGTGCCGGGGGTGAGTTGCGGCAGTTGGTAGGTGCCTTCGTCGAGGCCTGCCCACGAAACGAGGTAGTAGGTGCCGGGCCGGAGGTCGAGACGGATGTCGTTGGCCTTCAGTTCGTCGCCCTCAATCTGCCGTTGTTGAAGGAAGGTGCCCTGGTCGTCGCAGATAAAGAGGCTGACCTGGTCGACTTCGTGGGGGAAGGCGTCGGCAAATTTCATGTTATAGTCGTACACGTAATGCAGGCGGAACTCGCACGGCGGCAGGGTGTCGTCGTGGATATAGTCGCAGGCAGACGCTCCCAAAAGCAGGAGTGAAGAGACTAGCCGGGTGTATGTAATTAATCGTTTCATGTTTGCTATATTTTTTTGTCCCAATTTGGGCTCACCTTTCTCTTTTTCTTTTTTACACCTTGTTATACAAAGCATAACGAGGTGAAGGGTTGTCTTTTTCCGGCGTCACCCGATGACGCCACTCGTTCAGCGGGATGACGCCGGAAAGACAAGTGCATTCACCCTTCTATTGTTTGATTATCAATAAACAGCGCATAAGGGTGAAGGAAGTGACGCTGTTTTTGTAAAAACTTTTTAAGAAGCAGTGTTTCGGAAACGGGTTCCGCCGGTCTGCTTCGTGTTGCTACCGGTTTTGAATGGGTCGGCAGCCGGTTGAAATGGGTGCTGACCCGTTTGGTAATGAGTAGGCAGCCATTTGGAACGGGTGCCTAGCCGTTGAGAGACGGCTGCCTACCCATTTGGATAAAGCTGCCGATGTTTTTGCCAAAAGATGCCGACGTTTTTGTAAAAAGTCGCCGACGTTCATAACAAGAAAGAACCTATTAAAGGCGAGACAAATCCGATTCGTAGCAACCGGGTGTTGTCAGCCACGATGAGCAGAGTTCTCGGTCGCTATGACCGGGTGTTGTTGGTAGCACTATAGTGCTAAGGGTGTTAGGACTATAGTGCCGGACCCTGTAGGACTATAGTGTCAGGTGGGTCAGCATGGTAGTGCCGGCCCACCCGGGGCAGACCGGTTAGAGTTCGATATCGCCGTTGTTACGGATTACCCAGTCTTTGACGTAGATCTTGACTTCGATGTAATACTGCGATTTATCATCCTCATTGGGATTCTCCGACTTATCAACACCCGGAGTAAACGGCAACGGGTCACCCAGCTTTGTAATTTTTGAGACCTCCAATTTATAAAGGTTATTACGAACAATTCCGTATTCCATGATACCCATGTTAGGGTTATCCGGAGGATTCTGTCCGTTGTTGGCATGACGGATCCAGTATTTGTAATAGCAGGTGCCGTCGGCATAGTAGTGAATATCATAATCCTTGGCAAGAGCTTCGGCATCGGTTTCGATACCAGAGTTGTTTTGTTTTAAACTCTTCAAAAAAGCGTCATAATCTATCGCATCGATATCGTCAACGCTACCATCACTACCATCACTACCATCACTACCATCACTAGAACCGATTTCTTTTTCTACAAACTCCTTATATGCCTCACCAAAATTTCCTTGAAGTTTAGCAACAGCATCTTTTACTGCTTTTTTTGTTACAGTAGTAGTAGCATCATCTGCTCCTCCAAATAAGGCTTTGACAACATCTCCAATGTTATCACCATCACTAAATGATCCAACCAATAGTGATTTCAAATCAGCATATATAACCGTTGTTTTAGCATCTTTTATAGAGTTATTTGTATAGAAACCAGAACCTTCAACATAACCGTCAGGCTGATTACTTCCAACATCCTCCCCTTTTATTTGATATTTTGTTACTTCTACAGGCGTATACGTTCCCTTAAATATCACCCCCGTAGAAAAACCGTTAAGTTGTTGCTGCCAATCCGCAGTGTTTTCTAAGGTGTAGGCGATGCGTCTATACCCCTCAGTAGAACCATAATCATCAGATGATGCTCCCACCGCTGCATTAGGAAATTCGCTATACTTAGTAAAGGCACTTTCCGAAGTCTTGTTTAAATCTATATTAAAATGGTTAATATACAATTCTTCAAAAGAAGTAGAACCTGTTTGAGATTCTCCAATATTTTTATAATGCAAAGCCAATGGAACTGAAGAGTAAGAATCTCCATCAAACAAAGCACCATCTTTACCACGGGTCCATGGATCGATTACATAATTGTAATTTCCTTGACTTGATGCTCCTGCCCATTCTTCATCGCCTAAATAAATATCATTGCTTCTATCAGTAGTTGAAATCGATTTTTTATCGGTATTATTGTCTCCTTCCACTGTTTCTGATACTCGCTTAAACAGATAAGAACCGGCTTTCAATTGATTAACCACAGAAATATCTGTAAGTTCTACAGTAGCTATTTCATCAGTAACTGCACGTGTATTTGTAGCTGAAGAGGTTATTGAATACTTTTCCTTTAATTTCAAATCAATTCTAGCAGCCAAACGCTCCACATACACACTAACTTTTGCTGCTTTTTCCGAAGAATTATTCTCTTTACTTAGCCCAACAATTGATTTGTTTTCACCTAAACTCATCGTATGAGTAGACATCACAAAGTTTGTAATCTTACTATCCGTATTACTCCAAGCATCCTCTGTAAATAAATAATCACGCAACTGTGCAACTGTAGTAAAAGCAGGCATTGTACCGGCATTAGTAACAGTCAGGATATTATAATATTTTACCTCTTCTCCTAACTTGGGTATATTAATTTCGACAGTGGCTTGAGCTGTATGATTATCACTATTATGAGTAGGATTATTTTCGTCACTCGTCAACTCAGAATACCCTCTTCCGACAATATCTTTATCTGCCAACTCAATATTATCATCAGATTCATCTTCTGAGTTAGCTTCATACAAGAATATATTCACATCACTAATATAATTCTCATCCGCTGTTCCTTGTGCATCTCCATCCCCTCCTTCTCCACCATCAGGATTAGCTGAATCCGCCTTTGTCCTCGCTCCAGTCGACGGTGAAGAAATTTGGACAGTTATATACGCCTTATCACCTTTACCATCCCCTCCTGTATCAACATCATCTCCTCCATCCAATTCTTCGGAACAACCTCCTGCCATCATTAACAGCGCGGCTGCCCATAAGCCATAAAAGTTTTTCTTTTTCATTGTGTTATAGAATTATGTTATTAATTTTGATTATTCTTCACGTTTCAGTTTGATCTGCTCCAGGTTGTTACGGACAGCCTCAGTCACCTGTGTATCTTCGTGTGTGGCAAGCGGGGTGAGCAACTCCTCTGCCCGGTCCAGATCGTTTTCGAGCATACAGATCGCTGCTTCCGCCAATTGCCGGCGGGGTGTATCGGTTGTCTTTGTCAAATACCTTTTCGCCTGCTCCAACTTGCCCTCGCTGATGGCAATGTTGGCAGCATTGAGGTTGGAAACCGGGTCGTCCGGATACATGCGGACAGCTATTTCGAATACCTCCTTGAAGCGGTCGCTGCCCGGCTCGTAGGTTTGTGCCACCCGGAACATTTCCTCCAGACTCAGCTGGCGCGGGTCGGTGTAGAGCAATTCCTTCGCCTCGTCGACCGTGAAGTTGCGGATGGTGTATTTTACCACATAATCCGAATGGCGCAAGGCGGGGTAGATGTCGCGCAGCAACGTTTTGTAAGGCACACCGCCGGCAAGCGTTTTCAATCGCCACTCGCGTTTGTCCCAGTCCGCCGGTTCGTCGGCACGGATGATGGCCAGGATTTCTTCCTTTTCGGGCAGGTTGGAAGCCTCTACATGCTGTTCAAGTCCCTCCCAGTCTTCCGGCTCGAAGTCAACCTGCATACGGGCGTTGCCGAAGTTGTAGAACGCACGTACATAGTCGAGCAACGCCTTGGCACGGTGTTCGGCCAGGTAAGCATTGTTGGCGTATCCGCCTTCGGGCGAAGCATATCCCTTGATGTCTACTTCGGTGATAGTGGCATATTTATCGTTGCGCACCGACTCGATGGTGGCACGTATCTTGGCAAGTTCCTGCGGATTCTTGCGGTAGTCCGGGTAGATCTCCGTCTTGTTGACCGGGAAATCGAGGAAGGCACTGCCCTCCAGCGCACGGCTTTTTACGGTTTCAGCCTGCGGAGCCATGTAGGCCAGTTGCGGAACCAAGACGATCGGTTCCGCCAGATTGATGGGGAAAAGCACGGAACGGTCGTTTTGCAACGCCTCCCAGCCGCAGCCGCACAGGTCGGTCACCAAAACCATCTCCGACTTCTCCATCCATTTGCGGAACGGAAGGCGGGCATGATAGTCGACCGACTGCTCTTTCTTGTTATGGCGGCGCACCACGAAGCGCGGCTCCGGATTCTCCCTACGTTCCTGCCGTTCATACAATATATGACGTTCGCGCCCGTTGATCACGATCGGGGGTAACGGGCGCAAACTATCACCATGGTGAATCAGCGGAGTGCATACGACCGAACGGTTGCGGTCTACCTCTATCCCACTGATATTGACAGTCATATCCACCATCAGAAAAGAATCGGCCTTCTCCACCATTTTTCGTTCTATCAGGATAGTGCCTTCTTGCACGGCTCCGGGAGCAGCATCCTGGGCTGTGAGAAGTGTTGTGGCACCGAATAGCATGATTGTTATAGTTAGTAAGCGTTTCATAAGGGAGTTCTTTTAGAATAAATAGATAAAACTTACAGCGGCCTGCGTAGGACCGAAATAGTGTTTCTTTACCTTCTCGATCTTGCTACCGCAGTTGGAACAAGGGTATTTATCCGATTCGAGATAGAGATAGCCCACGCCGACGGTGGCCTCCAGGTTCCAATGCTTCGAAAGCAGCCATTGGTAGCCGTAGCTGATGCCGACTCCTGTCCCCCAGCCCTGATGACGTTCGCCTTCGGTACTCAGCCATTTAATGTCGGATACATTATATATAATATAAGGTACGTGTAAGCCAATAAAACTCTTGTAGAAGCTCTCGCAAAACCAGTAACGAACTTCCGGGTGCAGGCGCAGATGCTTCAGCGACTTGTCGTAGCTGCCATCATCGTTTTTGCCGGAGAAGGGGTTGAGTCCGGCTTCCAGGTCGAGCGTCCATTTACGGGCCAGACGGAATTCGAGCCCGGCATTAAAAGTCGCGGTTGCCCAATAAGGGATATTGGTCTTCAGCGCAACGACAGGACCTTTTCCCGGTTGTATGCCCTCTTTCGCAGACATAAGGCTGGTATAGCAGATTAGAATTAGTATTAAAACGTTTCTCATAGATACTGTACTTTTAGTTCTCTTTATATTTACCTGTGTTTCAGCGTAGGTAAGCCTGCAACAACTACTTTTTCGAAATATCATGTAAATCAAGTAATTTCGCGTTTTGCAAAAATAAATATTCCAGCAATAGACTGACGCCCGTACATGACATATGGTATCAAATCAGAGAAGTTTAGTACCAATTTAAGCCAGTTTTAACATTGTTATTCGAAACATTATGTATTTCATAACATTTCAAACTAGCTTTACCTATCGATACATCTGCGGATTTGTTTTCGATTGGGGAGCGATCGGTATCTGGTGCGGTTGTCCGATCAGCCTGACAACGTTAGGTATATTGCTTTGGAGGAGATTCGATAAATTATATTATCTTTGCGCCTTCACTAAATCAGATTCCAGTTTTCACAATGCAAATACGAATTAATAAATACATTAGCGAAAGCGGATTCTGTTCGCGACGAGAAGCCGACAAATATATCGAGCAAGGTGCCGTTACCCTTGACGGGAAAAGGGTAGAAATGGGAGCTCAGGTCTCTCCCGGACAAGTGGTGAGAGTATTCGGCGAGATCATCAGTGGTAAAGCTGAATCTATTATCATCGTTTACAACAAACCGGTAGGCATTGTCAGCACAACCGATCCGGCTGAACGCGACAACGTAATAAATGCTATCGGGCATTCCGAACGCATCTTCCCCATCGGTCGCCTGGACAAAGATTCTCAGGGGTTGTTATTGCTTACCAATGAAGGGGATATAGTCAACAAGATACTCCGCGTCAACAACAATCATGATAAAGAATATTTCGTAACGGTAGATAAACCGGTTACGGCTGATTTTATCAAGCGTATGCAGGGAGGCATTCCCATTTTAGGAGTCGTCACCCGTAAATGCGAGATTACCCAGAAGGGAATAAACTCGTTTAATATCGTTTTACGCCAGGGACTCAACCGGCAGATTCGCCGTATGTGCGAGTATTTAGGCTATAATGTCACGAAACTGCAACGCACCCGTATCATGCACATCTACCTGGACAACCTGAAAATCGGGCAATATCGCAACCTCAATCCCAAAGAGTCCGAAACATTGTACAAGAAGATTGCCAACTCAGTGAAAACAGAAGAGGCCTCAGCTAAGAAAGGTAAACCTGCCGGGAAAAGCAGTACTGCTCCTAAAAACAGTACGGTTGCCAAAAGTCAACAGGCCAAGTCTTCCCCCGCTAAAAAAGAACGGTCAGCATTGGGTAGCAACTTCAAATCGGCTAAGCCGGCAGCCGGCAGAAAAACGTCTTACAACCCTAAGAGCAAGACGCAAAGACGCTCCAGGTAAGCATGTGAGAGTTATTCAATAGAGAGAAAAAAAGGTGAATGGTTATGCAAACCATTCACCTTTTTAATAACCATTCACCCGCGCCATACGCGCTGTTTTATTAATTCTTCTTCAACCACTGATCCAGCCATTCGAAGAAAGTACGTTGCCACAACACGCCGTTCTGCGGTTTCAAAACCCAATGGTTTTCATCCGGGTAGATCAACAGTTCGGCAGGAACACCGCGAAGTACGGCGGCATTGAAAGCAGCCATTCCCTGACCGGCAAGGATACGGTAATCCTTTTCCCCGTGAATACACAGGATAGGAGTATCCCATTTGTCTACAAACAGGTGCGGAGAGTTAGCAAATGTACGTTGAGCTACCGGATTGTTCTTTTCCCAGTAAGCACCGCCCATATCCCAGTTGGCGAACCACATTTCTTCTGTTTCCAGATATTGCATTTCCATATTGAAGATACCGTCATGAGCAATAAAAGCTTTGAAGCGTTTATCATGATGACCGGCCAACCAGTAAACGGAGAAGCCGCCGAAGCTGGCACCCACACATCCCAGACGATCTTTATCTACATAGGGTTCTTTTGCCATCTCGTCAATTGCTGTAAAATAATCTTTCATACACTGACCACCATAATCGCCGCTGATAGCTTCGTTCCATTCTTTACCGAAGCCCGGCAAGCCACGACGGTTAGGTGCCACGATAATATAATCGTTAGCAGCCATGATCTGGAAGTTCCAACGGTAAGACCAGAACTGGCTGACCGGACTCTGAGGACCACCCTGGCAGAATAATAAGGTAGGATATTTCTTGTTCGGATCGAAGTTTGCCGGGTAAATTACCCAGGTAAGCATTTCTTTTCCATCGGTCGTCTTCATCCAACGTTCTTCCACCTTACCCATCTTCAACTGGTCGTAGATCTGTTTATTCTCGAAGGTAAGCTGATTTACAGTATGATCTCCATCCAAAGCAATTGAATAGATTTCGTCTCCCATACTCATAGAATGACGTTTAACAAGTAGTTTGTCAGCACCACACAGGGTAACTCCTTCGTAGTCGTACATACCACTCGTCAAAGGAGTGATGGTGTTGTTTGCAGCAAGATCGATCTGATAAACCTGTGATTCACCATGCCATACACCAGTGAAATAGATTGTCCGGGCATCATTACTCCAGCAAAATCCATCGACACTGGAGTCGAAAGCCTTACTAACAAAAGTCTTCTCACCTGTCTCAAGGTTCATCACCATCAAACGGTTCTGATCTGATTCGTAACCATCGTGCTCCATACTCAACCAGGCAATACTTTTGCCATCAGGCGAATACTGCGGATTAGTGTCGTATCCCATCATCCCTTCGCTGATATTTACCGTCTGCTTCGTATTCAGATCATATACATAAATATCCGAGTTAGTAGAAAGACTGTATGCTTTTCCTGTTTTCTTACGGCTGGTATAAGCCACCTTGTCGGAAGTAGTGTTCCATGCCAGTTGTTCGATACCGCCAAAAGGCTTCAACGGAGATTCGAACAGTTCACCTTCCATCACATCGACAGGATTACTTATTTTGCTTCCATCGAAGTCGGCAACGAAAGGATGCGGAGCGGTTGTCACCCATTCATCCCAATGCTTATACATCAGGTCTGTAACAATTATACCGGTTGCCTTATCCAGATCCGGGTACTTGTCGGCAGTACTCGGAACAGTCTTTACTTGCGAAATAAAAAGAACTTTCTTTTCGTCCGGCGAGAAAGCAAATCCTTCGATACCACCGTCATAGTCAGACAGTCGCTTACGATCCGTTCCGTCAGGATTCATTTCCCAAAGTTGGCTGCTCCCGCTTTCACCCGAAAGGAAAGCGATCTTTGTTCCTCCTTTAATCCAGGTTGCTTCATTTTCCGAGAAAGGAGTGTGAGTGATCTGTTTGTTGTCAGATCCGTCGGCGTTCATTACAAATACTTCCCGGTTACTAGTGTTCAACGGAACACTGTAATAGGCAACCGTATAAACGACTTTTTGTCCGTCCGGAGATACGTTCATCCCTCCGATACGGCCCATAGCCCAAAGAGCCTCAGGCGTCATTCGTCCGTCGGTAATTTTGATTTCCGAGCGTCCGATAACGGGTCTTGTGTCCTCTGCTTTTTTAGCATCTTGGTTACAAGCACCTAGTAATACGGATGTTGCCATAACCATTGTTGCAATAGATTTATTCATGTACATTATAATATATTATATTCTGTGTGCGAAATTAGTAAATATAATTTATATCTTTGCACAAGTAATTTAAGAACTGAACAGTATGAATAAGATTTGGTTATTTGGAGCCGCTATAAGTATGGTTTTAGCATTCGGCTCATGTAAACCTAAACAGAGTGCTTATAAGGCTGCTTACGAACAAGCCAAAGAAAAAGAATCTACAGCTCCTGTTGAGGTAGTAGAACAAGAAGAAGAGATTGTTGAAGAGGTTGCACCGGTTTCTAAACCCAGAACTTCTACGGCAACGACTCGCTCGGAAAGAATCAACGCTGCACAAGGCGAAGACGCCAGCCGTCTGAAACGTTACAGTGTTGTTATCGGTAGCTTCAAGAACAAGACAAACGCTTACTCTTTGAAAGAGCGTATGCAGAATGCAGGCTACAATGCGGTATTAGGTGAAAACGAACAAGGCATGTTGCGCGTAATCGTTGCCAGCTTCGATGATAAAGCTGATGCAGCCGACAGCCGCGATGCTATCAAAGCTAAATATGCTCCTGATTTCCAGGATGCATGGTTACTTGAAAGACAGTACTAATATACTTTTTATAAAATAACATGGAAAGGGATCGATCATATAGTCGGTCCTTTTTTTATTCTATCCAAGATACTATAAACCAAAAGGTCCGGAGATACCGGACCTTTCAACCAACCTAAACTAAAAACCTAAAACTAACCATCTTTTTGCCTTAAACAATAAAAAACCTATACATACATGAATTATCTTTCTTATTCGTAAACCGGCCATGCTCCTTTATTGGAACAAACGAAAGCCGCAATTTTCACAGCATGTCGATGAGCTTCTTTCAATGTGCCGCCATTGAGCAGTGACATAATCAAAGCGGCTGAAAAGGCATCTCCTGCACCTACCGTATCTACGACCTCCACTTCGGGTATCGGCAATGTAGACACTTCATCCGGCGTATAAACCGTACTGTAAGAGGCTCCTGCCGTAAGGACAACCATTCTCAGATTGTACTTTTCCATGAACCAGATAGCTATTTCATCTTCCGTACCGCTCAACCCGAACAGCTCTTTCAGCTGGTTCATCTCATCACTATTCATCTTCAGTACGTTGGATAGATACAATGACTCTTCTATCAATCCCTTATTATAATAATGCTGACGCAAATTTATATCGAACAAACGATAAGCCGTATCCGGTGCAAATGACAGAATAGCCTGAATCGTTTCACGCGATTGAATCGAACGCTGTGCCAATGCCCCGAAACAAATAGCATCAGCTCTTTCTGCCAAATCGACGGCATCCGATGTAGGCGACATATGATCCCAGGCAACGCGTTCTGTAATCGTATATTCCGGTATCCCGTCTTCCTTCAGATCGACCTTGACCGTTCCTGTCGGATAAGGGACTTTTTCAATCAGGTATTGAATAGAGTTTTTATCCAGTTCTTTCAGGATATCGACTCCGTCTTCATCATCACCGATGGCGCTGACAGCATAACCTTCTGCTCCTAAACGGGAAGCATGATAAACAAAATTGATAGGCGCACCACCTGCTGTTTTACCAGTGGGAAGTAAATCCCATAAAAGTTCACCTATACCGACTACTACCGGTCTTTTGCTTTGTTGCTTCATCTGCTCCATGGTCTAAATAATTCTTTTAATAATACAAGATTGTTACCCCTTGAATTTCGATAGTGCAAAACTAGGGAATGCCATGGAAGTAAACGATAACTCATGCTACAGAAAGAATAACGCTCGTTACATAACAAGTTTATTTACAGAGTCCTTACACTCTAGTTACACGAATGTAACAATTGTTATCCTTTTTCCTGATATTCGGTGGGTGTAACAGTATAGGCAGCTTTAAAACACTTGGAAAAATAAGGAGGAGAACTAAAACCGGTAGCATAAGCGACCTCATTCACATTACGACCTTTCTCTCTCAATAAGGCAGCCGCGCGCTTCAAACGATAGTTACGGAGGAAGTCTGTCGGTGTCACACCAGTCAGCTCCTTTACTTTCCGATACAGGTGTACGCGCGACAGACCGAGCATATCGCTCGCTTTCTCTATGCTGAAATCGGAATCGGGATAGGCCTCTTCGATCAACGCCATGAACTTACGCATGAATACATCATCCATGCTTTCCGTTTTACCGATCTTCAGGTCGGAAGCGGCAGGTGACTGAAGTTCCTGCGCGAAGGCATTTCTCAAACGGGCACGTTCTCCCAGCAGGCGGACAATGCGAAGTTTCAGTTCTTCGATATGGAAAGGTTTCTGAATAAACTCGTCGGCTCCACTGGCAATGCCGTACATTCGCTGCTTATCATCGGAAAGGGCTGTCAGCAGGATGACAGGAATATGGCTGAAAGCGATATCCGATTTGATCCGTTTACACAATTCGTAACCATTCATTTCAGGCATCATCACATCACTGATAACCAATGATACATTCTCTTTTGCCAATATATCGACAGCCGCCGCACCATTCCCGGCAGCCAGGATACGGAAGTTGGGCTTCAGCTCCTTTTGCAGGTAAGCGTTAATATCCGGATCGTCCTCCACAACCAGAATCGTATAATCATAGGTCCGATTCACGATCTCGTCCATTTCGCGGGTATCCAGGTTTGCCACACCGCTCGACAATTCAGTTACGGAAGGAGCAAACGTACAGGTTTCATCAAAATGAGATTTTCCTTTAGGCAATTCGACAAAGAAGACGGTCCGTTTACCCGGTTCGCTCTCCACATGAATACTGCCTTTATGCATACTGACAAACTCACGTGTCAAATGCAAACCGATACCGGTTCCGGTAACCTGATCGGCCGTAAAGAACTGGTCAAAGACAGCGGACAGGTTTTGGGGCAGTATTCCTTTTCCGTTATCCTCCACCGACAATATCACATACCCTGCATGTTCCTGCAAACAGATGGTGACCGTTCCTCCCTCCGGAGTAAACTTAAAGGCATTCGACAACAGGTTCGCCAGTATCTTTTCCATCTTGTCTGTATCCACCCAAAGCATAACAGACCGGACGGTATGCTGAAACGAATAATGTATCTGTTTACTCTGCGCCATATTGTCAAAATACGACTTAACCTCTTCTATAAATGCAACCAGGTCCACTTCCGTCACCCGCATATCCATTTTGTTGCTCTCGACCTTGCGAAAGTCGAGCAACTGGCTGACTACCCGTTTCAGGCGGTCGGCATTTTTCTTTATTATATGTATGTCGTCGACAATCGGCGAATCGGGAGGCAATTCTTTCGATAGCTTATTCAACGGACCGAGTATCAGCGTAAGCGGCGTTTTTATTTCATGGGAGACATTGGTGAAGAACTGTAACTTACGGGTGGTTGCCTGTTCGATCTTCCGGTTAGCAATTGCCAGTTCTTCACGCTGCTGCTCGACCTGCATATTGGTATGCTTCAATTCATGATTCTTACGCTGGACCTTCCGAAAAATATGTATCACGTAAAGAGCCAGCAGGAGCACGACTCCCAGCAATAGCAGGATCAGACCGACTGAATTTTGTAAAAAACGGTATTCCGAGAACATCTTATCCAGATTATTGCGTTGCTTTTCAATCTGCTCCTGATAATCCGCCAGTTGCTCGGTCTGCAAATAGATGGTTCCGGCATTATCCTTATCGATCAGAGCCGATGTCAAAGCGTACTGTTTGGAGACCGGCACTCCGTTCAGAATCTGCCAGGCAACCTTTACTGCCGTACTTCCTCCTGTAGGATAAACGAACGAGGCTGTCAGATAACCGTCACGAACCGCTTCGATTCCTTTTCCCTTACCGGGCAAAGCATCTATACCTATAAACTTTATCCTCTCTGCCGCCTGCGGATTCACTTCCATTATTGCTTCTCTGGCAGCCAACGCCATCACATCATTATGTGCGTATACGATATCGATATCCTCAAAAGAACCGAGTGCTGCGATATTTACCTTGGCCTCATCCCGATGCCAGCGTCCGTACACTGTTTTCAGGATTATATTATCATTATGAATAAGAGCATCGCTAAAGCCATTATGACGGTCGAGAGCGGAAGAGGAACCTTCGCGTCCCCAAATTTCGACAATCGTTGTCTTTCCATTCTTCAGCAAAGAGTTCGTGAACAGTCCGGCAGCACGCCCTATCTCGTAATTGTCGGCTCCAATGAAAGTCGTATATTCTTCCGAATAGATTTTTCGGTCAATGATAATAGTCGGGATACCTGCCCTGTAAGCTTCAACGGCAGCCGTTGTCACAGGACCGGATTCATTGGCTGAAATAATGATAAGATCCACCTTCTTTTTAACCAACTCGCGAATCTGTTTGATTTGAGTATCATTATCTTCATTGGCATCTTTCATTTCAAGGGTCATTCCCGGATAGTCAGAAGCCTTCACTTGCATATCCAGCATCATCGCTTTTCGCCAGCTATCGTTAACAGAGCTATGGGAGATTCCCACAACAAACTCTTTCTCCTCCCCTCCCCGTTTACAGGAAATCGTTAGAGACAGAATAAATATCAACAGACAAAAGCGATATATAATGGGTTTCATGAAGCAGCCGATTTTCAGGGTTTCGTACAAAAGTACGGATTATCAGCATAACAGACAAAATTTATTTTGTACATTCGTCCTCTAAATTATTATTGCATAACATGAAGATTATAGATAAGCAGCTACTTGACAAGACAAACGAACAGGCGAAACAATCGCCCCGTCTCCGCATGAATTACAACTTCCATGAACGATTGGACGATCCGGTAAACCGTTTGCTGAATGCAATGGAACCGGGTAGTTATATCCGTCCGCACCGTCATCTGGATCCCGACAAAGACGAAATATTCCTGTTGTTACGCGGAAAAGTTGTAGTATTTACTTTTGACGACGAAGGTAATATTACGGAAAAATTCCTGCTCGATCCCATGGCTGGGTCCTATGGTGCAGAAATCAAACCAGGCGTTTGGCATTGCCTGCTCGTTCTGGAACGTGATACAGTCGTCTATGAAGTGAAACCAGGTCCTTTTGCTCCCTTGGATCCGAATAATATGGCACCCTGGAGTCCGGAACCGAATGATGAAAAAGGAGTAAAAGAATACATGAATTATCTAGCGTCCAAACTATAAAAGATGGAAAATTTCAATACAATCAATCATACAGGGAGGAGGGTGATTTCATTCCTGACAGTTCTGCTTTTCACCTTTATCACCGCTTATGCAGGTAACCCTGAAGAAAACACTTATCCGACAACCGAAAGGCTTTTCCACATAGCACGAAGTACAAACAAAAACCTGGTTTGCTACGATGTGAATCTGGAGAACGGAAAACTGAACACCAAATCTCCTCTCAACGTATATTGGGTCAACCGGGAAGAACGACCGGGAGAAACCAACGGTTTAAGTTTCTTCCAGAAAAAGATGGCATACGGATACAAACTGATATCGGAAGGAAACGATTACAGCGAAGTGACACTAACAGCTTATGCGGGTAAAAAGCTGAAGATATGCAAGCAGGATTCGAAATATGTCTGCATGACAATGATCGACAATCAACCGGCCATACTGGAATCCCTCTATGTCCAGACCAAATCCGGCAGCCCTTTAAGTGTAGATTATGTTGAACTGAGAGGTATTTCAACCAGTACCGGAGCCAAAGTTTCCGAAAAAATAAAGAAATAACAAAAGCGAGTGTATTTCATATAGAACACACTCGCTTACTTATTTATCTTACAGACATACCTTTTTACACCAGCTTATGAATAACCAGTCCCGAACGCAGTTTCGGTTCGAACCAGGTTGTCTTAGGAGGCATGATATTTCCTGTATCGGCTATATCCATCAACTGTTTCATAGTGACAGGATAGAGAGCTAATGCCACTTTCATTTCACCACTGTCTACACGCCGTTTCAGTTCACCTAAGCCACGGATTCCCCCTACGAAATCAATCCGTTTATCCGAACGCAGGTCTTTAATCCCCAGCACTTCATCCAGAATCAGGTTCGAAGAGATTGTAACATCTAGTACACCGATCGGATCATGATCGTTATATGTTCCCGGTTTGGCTGTCAGAGAATACCATTTGCCACCCAAATAAAGGGAGAAATTGTGCAACTCTGCCGGTTTATAGATATCTGTACCTTTCTCTTCTACCGTAAAGTTTGTGGCTACTTTTGCCAAAAACTCTTCTTCAGTCAGTCCGTTCAAATCTTTGACTACACGGTTATAATCGATAATAGTCAGCTGATTTGCCGGAAAGCATACAGCCATAAAATAGTTGTATTCTTCATCTCCACGGTGATTCGGATTTTGTTTTGCTTTTTCCGCACCAACTAAAGCTGCTGCAGCTGAACGGTGATGTCCGTCTGCAATATATAAGGAAGGCATTGCTTCGAACAACTCCGTGATACGGGCTATATCATTTTCCTCATCGATAATCCAAAATGTATGTCCAAAGCCATCCAGTTCTGCGACAAAGTCATATTCCGGAGTTTTTGCCGTATACTTCTTTACAATAGCATCCAGTTCCGCATTATCGGGATAAGCAAAGAAAACCGGTTCGATATTGGCATTGTTGACACGTACATGTTTCATACGGTCTTCTTCCTTATCACGACGGGTCAACTCATGCTTTTTGATATTCCCTTTCAGATAATCATCCACATATGCACAGACTACCAATCCATATTGTGTATGCCCGTTCATAGTTTGGGCATATACGTAATATTGTTCTTTCTGATCCTGAATCAACCAACCTTTATCCTGGAATTTCTGAAAGTTCTCTGCTGCTTTTTCATAGACAGCCGGATCATGTTCATCTGTTCCCACCGGAAAATCAATCTCCGGTTTGATTATATGATATAATGATTTCTCGTTACCTAGTGCTTCTTCACGCGCTTCTTCAGAATTAAGCACATCATAAGGACGTGAAGCGACTTCCTTTATCAAATCCTTCGGCGGACGGATACCTTTGAATGGTTTTATTTTTGCCATAGTTTTACAGTTGACAATTGACAACTTATTTATTGACTCTGAATTTCTCGTTACCGTTCTGCAGAAAATCGACGATCTGTTTTGCTGCAGCAATACCGGCATTGATATTCGCCTCAGCTGTCTGTGCTCCCATCTTCTTCGGTGTCCCGAAATAACGGTCCGGATATTTAGCAGCCAGATCCGCATCGATAGCCGGCTTGATATCTGTGATATATTTAAAATCAGGACGTTCTTCCATCATCTTTGCCAAACCTGCTTCGTCGATCACTTCCTTACGGGCTGTATTCACAACGATAGCACCTTTAGGCATTGAATTCATTAATTCAAAATTGATGGATCCCTTTGTTTCGGCTGTTGCCGGAATATGCAGAGATACAATCTGACAAGACTTAAACAGGTCTGCAGTAGAAGCTACTGCTTTCACTCCGTCTTTCTCTATCACTTCTGCCGGACAGAATGCATCAAAAGCATATACATCCATGCCGAAGCCTTTAGCAATACGTGCCACATTACGACCCACATTACCATAAGCCAGAATGCCCAGTTTTTTACCCTTCAGTTCTGTTCCGGAAGTTCCGTTATAGAAGTTTCGGACAGCATATACCAACATACCAAAAACTAATTCGGCGACAGCATTGGAATTTTGCCCCGGCGTATTCATCACACAAACGTTGTGTGCAGTCGCAGCAGCCAGATCCACATTGTCGTAACCGGCACCGGCACGAACCACTATCTTTAATTCTTTCGCAGCATCCAATACCGGAGCATCGATGATATCACTGCGGATGATTACCGCATTCGCATCTTTAACAGCGTCCAGCAATTGACTTTTATCCGTGTATTTTTCAAGAAGAGCCAGTTCATAACCTGCACCTTCAACCACTTCACGGATGCCTTTCACTGCTATCGCAGCGAAAGGTTTATCTGTAGCAACCAATACTTTTGTCATAGGATCAATGTAGTTTTTCAAATTCTTTCATTGTTGCAACCAAAGCTTCTACGCTGCTCTTCGGCATAGCGTTATAAAGAGAAGCACGGAATCCACCGACAGAACGGTGTCCTTTGATGCCTACCATACCGGCTGCAGATGCGAATTTATTAAATTCGTCTTCCAGTTCCTTATATTCGTCATTCATAACGAAACAAACATTCATAATAGAACGGTCTTCCACAGCAGCCGTACCCTTGAATAATTTATTCCGATCGATTTCATCATACAGAATTGCTGCTTTTTCAAGATTCATCTTTTCAATAACAGCAACACCACCCAATTCCTTATACCACTTCAATGTCTGCAATGCAGCAAAGATCGGAAATACAGGAGGAGTGTTGAACATAGAATCTTTTTTGATATGAGTGTTGTAATTCAACATGGTAGGAATTGCACGATCTACATGCCCCAAAGCATCCGTACGTACAATGGCCAAAGTGACACCTGCAGGAGCCAGATTTTTCTGTGCACCGGCATAAATTATATCATATTTGGAGATATCGATCGGACGAGAGAAAATATCAGAAGACATGTCGGATACCAAACGTACATTCATATCAGGATCATAACGCATTTCCGTACCATAGATCGTATTGTTAGATGTAAAGTGGAAATAGTCCGAATCTTCTGCGACTTTATAGCCTTTAGGGATATAGGTGTAGTTAGCTTCCTTTGAAGATGCTACAACATCCACTTCTCCGAATAATTTAGCTTCCTTGATCGCATTAGAGGCCCATGTCCCCGTATCCAGATAAGAAGCTTTTTTGTTCAACAAGTTAAAAGGAACCATACAAAACTGCATGCTGGCACCACCACCCAGAAATACAACTTCGTAACCAGCCGGCACATCCAGTAACTCTTTGATCAAAGCTCTGGCCTCGTCGTTTACTGCAACAAATTCTTTACCTCTGTGAGATACTTCAAGAATTGATAACCCTGTACCTGCGAAATTCTCAACAGCTGCTGCTGCATTCTTAATCGTGTATTCGCTCAGAATGGAAGGTCCTGCAGAAAAATTGTGCTTCTTCATATCTATTTCTTTTTAATGTTATATATTATTTAAGTAACGTGTTTTTCGAAAACAGGCGGCTAATGTACGAATTAAATTGAAATTTGAAAATCAAAACCCGAAAATTATTAGCAAAAAGGCACATATTCATCATTTTCACCGTCTTTTACACAGTCAATTTTCTGCTTTCAATTATCAATTGTCAATTACTAAAACCGATCTCCCCACAATTTTTTCATCTGTTCAATCAGTTTCTGTTCTGCCGGATTATTCTGCCCTTTCCAAAAGCGTTGATTCAATACTTCCTTGGGCAAATATTCCTGTTCAACAAAGTTGTTCTTATAATCATGTGCATATTTATATTCTTTCCCATACTCCAACTCCTTCATCAAAGCCGTCGGAGCATTCCGCAAATGAAGCGGAACCGGAAGATTACCAGTACGCTCTACCAAAGCCAATGCGTCATTGATTGCCATATAGGCAGAATTACTTTTAGGGCTACTGGCCAGATAAATTGTCGTTTCGGCCAGGATGATACGCCCTTCCGGCCAACCGATCTTCTTCAAAGCATCAAAACAGGCATTCGCCAGCAATAACGCATTGGGGTTAGCCAATCCTATATCCTCCGATGCAGAGATTACCAGCCTCCGGGCAATAAACTCCGGATCCTCCCCTCCTGCCACCATACGTGCCAACCAATAAATAGCTCCATCAGGGTCACTTCCCCTGATCGATTTGATAAAAGCTGAAATAATATCATAATGCATCTCTCCGCCTTTATCATATGCTGCTGGATTTTCCTGCAAACGGTCTACTACTTTCTGATCCGTTATCTCGATCTTATCCGTTTCTTCTGCCGATATGACCAGTTCAAGTATATTCAGTAATTTCCGTGCATCTCCACCCGAATAACGAAGCATAGCATCTGTCTCTGTCAGGACAATATCTTTCTCTTTTAATACGATATCCTCTTTGACCGCATGATTCAATAAGGTAAGCAAATCACTTTTATCCAACGATTTCAATACATAAACCTGACACCTGGATAATAGCGGACGGATCACTTCAAAAGAAGGATTTTCCGTTGTAGCCCCGATCAGCGTAACCACTCCCGTTTCTACAGCATTCAACAAAGAATCCTGCTGGGATTTACTGAAACGATGTATTTCATCAATAAATAAAATAGGCGATACCGTATTGAAAAAACGATTGCTCTTTGCTTTTTCAATCACATCACGTACGTCCTTCACCCCCGAACTGATAGCACTCAATGTATAAAAAGGTGCCTCCAGTTTATTGGAAATGATCTGTGCCAGTGTGGTCTTACCTACTCCCGGTGGTCCCCACAAAATAAAAGATGGGACCCGACCAGCATCTATCATTTTCCTCAACACGGCTCCTTGCCCTACAAGGTGCTTCTGTCCGATATAATCATCCAGTGTTTTCGGACGTAATCTCTCTGCTAAAGGTTGATTCATCATGCAGACAAAAGTCGGATATTTTATTTACTTTTCAAAGCATAACCAGCGTAAAAATTAATCCGTAAACAAATGTTTGAGAACAGATTTTTATAACAAAAAGTCAACTAATCAGCCTTAATACTAAAGTTAAACATATACAATACTAGCATTTTGTCAACAAACATTAGAGAACACAGAAATCCCTCCATCATTTCTTCCACGTTCCCTAATGCCATTATCCAATATCATTTAACACTTGACAGACTCGATAAGTCACGAACCACAGTCATGTCCATAATATTACTGTATATCTCTGTTGTACGCACACTTTTGTGTCCTAAAAGCTTCTGTACAGTCGTAATATTTGCACCGTTATATAATAATAATGTAGCGTTCGTATGCCGGGCCGTATGGAATGAGACTTTCTTATCTACATTCGCCATCTTACAAATCCGGCGCAATTGCTTGTTCACGTTCGAATTGGAAGAGACTGGCATATCGAACAAGGTCCACGGATTATTCTTATAACGCTCGTAGATAGGAAGAGATTTCCCATCAAACAATAAGAACAAAGGCAGACGAACATGGACATCTGTTTTAACAGACGAATAGATCAACCAGACTTTATCTTCGATAAAGAGAAAATTATCCTTCGTGATACTTACGATATCCGAAAAACGAAGCCCGGTATAGCAACTGAACAAGAACATATCCAGTGTCCGTTGCAGCGTCCGGCGACCTTTCAGATTTAAACTTTCCAACTGCTCCAATTCTTCCGGTGTAAGATGAGTTCGTTTGCTTTCCATATACTTTATTTTATATTTGCGGAAAGGATAACGGTGCAAATCAAACAGATCCTTATTGATAGCCAGGTTTATGTAGCGCTTCAAATGCTTCATATGTTTAGCAATCGTATTCCGATGATATTTATTTACCAGCATATAATGCTCGAAATCGCAAAGAAAATTAAAGCTCAGATCATTGAAACTCACATCCGCTTGAAACGAAGACAACACCTGTAATGTCGAAAAATGATTCTTCAGCGTTGACTGTTTCAGATTACTCTGAGTGATCTCATTTTTCATAAACAAAGAAAAAGAAGTCTGACCAGCATCAGGTTTCTCTTTCAGATCACTCAAAGAAAACTCTTTACCACTATGAGCAACTTCAAGCTCCACCTGTTCCAATTCTGCAATGAAATTAGTCAGATACTGATTTAAAGACTCCATATTAGGATGATTCTTCACAGCTTTTCTCTTTGCATCCCACTGAAAAGGCTTGACATAAACCTTTGTCGAAAAATACTTTTTCTGCTTGTTCAGGTAGGCTTCCACCTGAATCAAAGCTTTACCCTCTGAGTTCAACTGTTTTTTACGATTGAACACCAAGTTATAAATTACTTTTTCCATGATATATAATTATTTTCTGAATGAAACACGAAGGAACAATAATTAGTTCTTTCTTATGTCTAAGACAAATTAAAAATTTGTTATTACATATTTACCGGAGTTCCGAAAAGACGATATCACGTCTTACCCTTGCCTTAAAAAACAAATGATCCGGAAAACTCATTTCTACTATGAGTGTACAAAGATAAAAGAGACTTACTAATCATAAAAAACAAAAAACAAGAAGTAGCTTTCCAAAATGGATACAAAAAAGCCTTTTTTGCCCACTCGGTTCTAAAAACAAAACAAGATTATTATTATTTTCTAATGTTAGAAAGAAAAATCATTGGAATGTAACTCTTTTTGATTATTCATAAGAGAAATAGTATCAGATTATTATATATCCGGGGATTAAAGCAAGAAAAAAACAGATGTTCTTCTACCCTAAAAAAAAATGTTGTAAATGCTTTGTTTGTATAATCATTCAAAGCATCTACAACATTTTTATCAATATATCAAAACTACCTTATACAGTAGGTTGAGGCGCTGCAGGATTGTTGTCTTTATCTGCAATACCTTTATTGGTTTCCATTTCACATTGCGGAATACGATAAATCAAAATCTGAGACTCCGGTTCTATATTATACTGAACAATAGCAGCATAATTCGTATTCTTACGTACGATAGGTTTTTTTAGGCGTAAAACATCGAACAAAGAAAAACCTTCACCCCAAAATTCCATACGACGTTGCAACCAAATTTCATCCTGCAAATCCTGAGCAGAAGAAGCCGTACAACTGTATGACGGATTACGATACGTTTTTACGAAATCTTCCAATGTACGTTTTGCTGCAGATACGTTTCCGGACATTGCTTCACCTTCCGCTTTGATATAGTACATTTCCTCCACACGCATTAAAGGCCAGTCCTGAGAGTTGGTCGTATTACCCATTACATCCTGATAAGCACCAAATTTCACATTAGCATAAGGTGTCAAACCAAAATAATCAATCACAGATTCACCTCCAACTGAAGCATTATCAACCAAAGTAGAGGTTGTATCCGGAGAAATAAACCATTGTTTACGGATGTCTGTATCCGGAATCTGATTATATAATGCAGAACTTACATAACGCCATGCACCTGTCAAAGTTGTATATCCGTTACCAGTCAATGAACACAAGTGCGACGGCCAGTTGATGATACCGGTCGTTACAACATCATTATCCGGAGTAATCATCACACCCCACAACCAGGAATCAGCAGAAGCTGAATTGAAAGCCGGTTTTGACACTTCAGCCAAAGAATACGGAGTTCCACCAGCCAAAGCCTTTTCTGCATCCTTAGCAGCATCTGCCCACTTCTGCATTAACAGATTGGCACGAGCACGCAGACCATAAGCAACAGCTTCGTCAATCTTGTCCTTATTTGTACCGTTATCATTACCTGCCAATAATTCAACAGCTTGATTCAAATCAGACATAATCAATTCATAAACCTGAGCAACTGTAGCACGCGGATTCGTCTGCATTTCTTCTTCTGTCATTCCTTCTGTAATGATCGGAACACAAAGATCATTTTCATGACCAACATATGTAAATTGATAAGTCTGAGCTAAATTCAGATAATCGAAAGCACGGGCAGCTAAAGCCTGACCACGATAAACCAACATAGTGGGATCATCAGTCCCCTCTGTCAGTGCAATAACATCATTTGCTGCTTTCAGATGGTTATAATATGTCTTCCAAATCAATTCGCCTTCAGAACTATCATAAAGACGATCTGAATAATTCTGAGAACGATTAAACCAGTTATAACCAGAAGTCGTACAAGGCATATCTTGACAACTTTGATCATAAAACTGGAAAACGGCTGCTATACCATAATCATTGTGATATGTATTTGCATCATCGGAAATAGTGCCGAATACATTCAACTGGGCTGACATTGCATTCACACCAGCTATCACCATATTCGGACGCTGTTCGATAATATCCTCATTTTGTTCGCCACCTACATATTGACCTTCCGGCAATTTATCCAAATCACAAGAAGCCAGTGCTAAAGCAACACCTGCGAACATTAAATATTTATTTGTCATTTTCATATTCTCTAAATACATTTACGGATTAGAAATTCAAAGAGATACCGCCTGAGATAGTGCGGATCGGTGAGTAAACATTATCAGAAGACACATAACCCTGACGTGGATCAAGCCCTTTACGCGCTGTGAGTAATGCAACATTATCTGCTACGAAATACAAACGAATACCCTCAACCTGGAACTTCCGTGTCAATGATTTCGGCAATGTATAACCGAATGTGATATTCTGTAAACTCAAATAATCGGAACTTGTCAGGAAACGGTCCGTCAATCTGTTAGCATACTGATCTTGCACATTCATACGGGGAACATCTGTATTTTTATTTTCCGGAGTCCAGGCATTCAACATATCTTTATGCCAAGCAGATCCCTGAGCATCAACACTCATCAAACCTTGATAGGTATAATCCAAAACACGTCCGCCTAACTGATAAGCAAATGCAATAGAGAAATCGAATCCGTAAGCAGTGAAGCTAGTTCCAAAACCGCCATATACTTTCGGCAAAATATCACCTGTAGCAAAACGATTATTAGAAGCTACAGAATATTCAGTAGTAACTGTATTACCATCTTTATCCGGTTCCAATAATGCCCACTGGCTTTCACCTGTTTCCGGATTAACTCCCGCATATTTAGGCAAATAAAGTTGATACATAGATTCATCTTCACGATAAATACGAGAACCATCAATCAACTGTCCATTCAATTCAGGGGCTAATTCCAACACTTTATTCTTAAAATGCGTCAAGTTCAAATTGATATTCCAGCTAAAATTCTTTGTATCAATGATAGTAGAGTTCAAATCTACTTCAACACCACGGTTTACCATTGAACCTACATTTTCCGGATAACGGGAATATCCCATAGACGGAGAAACCGGCTTAAAGTAAAGCATATCAGTTGTCTTACGTGAGAAGTATTCAGCAGTACCACTTAACTTTCCACCCCAGAAATTAAAGTCAAATCCGGTATTGAAACTGTGTGATGTTTCCCAAGTGATGTCCGGATTACCTTTATAATACAAAGAGGTTGCAAAATCGCCATTACTATTAGATAAGGTTAGCTGATCCATATAAGGATAGTAGTTACGGTATAAACCACCTTGAAACATCAGATTATCATTACCCTGTAAACCATAGCTAATTTTGAACTTCAACATATCGATCCAATTCTGATCAGCTAAGAAAGCTTCCTTGTTCATCAACCAGCCAGCACCGATTGACCAGAAATTACCCCAACGGTTATCCGGATGGAAAGCAGAAGAAGCATCACGACGGAAAGAAGCAGAACCGAAATATTTGCCATCATAATCATATTGTACACGGAACAACCAACCTTCTGTAGCATAATTGTTTGTGTAAGATGCATTGTTCTGGTTCAGGATACCATTGTTCAGTTCAGGAACATTCGGGTTATACAACTTCTCACGACTACCATACAGATAAGAATACTTATAATTATAGTTTTCGTGACCTGCCAAAACATCCAAATTGTGAACATCATTGAATGTCTTATTGTAAGTCAACAAATACTGCTGGTTTGTACTGAATGAGCGAGTAGCTTCAGTATTGATAATACCACCAACACCACTTGTTTCTGAATACTGTCCGTAAAATGGATTTATTAAATCTCTCATACGTACGTTATTTGCATCAACACCGATATTGATTTTAGCTTTAATGCCACCCCAAATATCAATATCAGCAAACCATTTACCGCTTACTACATCACCAGAATAGTTTCTCTTATCCAACATATAGCTAGCCAGCGGATTCGCATTCGGAACTACGTTTTCACGGCTGAAGTTTGTATCAGATCCGTAATCATAGCGCTTGTAACCACGATTGTCAGTCATGATATTTCCTTCTGCATCACGGATATACATCGGATAAATAGCCCCCATTATATTAGCAGCATAGAAAGCATTACCATTGGAAGTACCACCTTCTGTATCCTGTTCACGGCTGTCATAATGAGTAAATGAGACATTACCACCCATTCTCAACCAAGATTTCACTTGATATTCCGCTTTCAAACGAGCTGTATAACGTTGAAAACCTGAGTTCGGAACAATACCCTTATCATCCAAATAACCTGCAGACATATAATAGTTCATTTTTTCAGTAGCTCCGCTGACACTCAAGTTATATTCTTGACGGGTATTGTTTTCGAACAATTCATCGCTCCAGTTGTCAGGTTTATAATAATATGTACCATCACTGTATCCTAATTTTGCATTCGGATTCAATCTACCATCCATGCCGATCAGCCGTTCACCATTCGGTAAAGTAAATACTTGATATCCTAAATAACTGCTGGAAAGCATAGCGTTATTTGCATAAAGATTTGCATTAGCTAGATCACCCGCCGCCGCATATCCTTCCAAGTCTCCATTATAAATAGCCGCATAAGCCAATTCATAGAACTTACCCGGATCTGTTACAGCTTCGTATGAAGGAATACCGCGTTTGTTAACACCCCATTTAGCATCAAATGTCACGCGAGCATCACCGGACTTACCTTTTTTAGTAGTGATTAAGATTACACCATTAGCACCACGAGCACCATACAAAGCATTCGATGCTGCATCTTTCAACACTGTCATCGATTCAATATCAGAAGTGCTGATTGCTGAAATTTCGCCATCGTAAGGAACACCGTCCACTACATACAATGGCTTATTGCTGGCAGAAATAGAACCGATGCCACGGATACGTACTTCAGCATCTTTACCTGGCTGTCCGTTATTGTTGGTTGTTTGTACACCGGCAACCTGACCAGCCAAAGCACCTGTCAGGTTGGCTGCCTGACGTGCTGCAATCTTTTCGGTTTTAATCGTTGCAGCCGATCCGGTAAATGCAGATTTCTTTGCAGTACCATACGCAACAACCATAACTTCATCAAGCACTTGATTATCACCTTCCAACATTACATTTAATACTGGTTTTACAGCTACTTCCTGGCTTTTCATACCTACGTACGAAATTACCAGAGTCTTTGCAGAACTACGCGCATTATTAAATCACTGATTAATAGAATGCTATATACTTGTATGTTGTTTGTTTACTAATATGGAAAATACATTTGTTAGAGATTTATTATTAAATCGGAAGTGTATTTTAATATTGATTATCAACAAGTTTTTACACTGTTTAAATTAGATATAATAAATCGGGTAGAATTTGATATTAAAATATAAACACTCAAATTCTACCCGATATACAAGGTTTTCTAACTGCTTAACAAAGTGGGAAAGTTATTTGAATTCCATCAAAAATTTGCGGATCGGAATCTGTTTTATTCCTTCATATGAAATCCCCTCTATTTCATCCATTGTAATAACCATCTTAGGATAATTATCCTTTATTGCTAAGAGGTTTCCAAATTCACGCTCATAAGTTTTGGGATCCATTACAGAATAGGCTACTTGTATATATATTTTTTCTCCATCTTTCACACCAACGAAGTCTATTTCTTTATCTCCATCCCTTCCTACCGATAAAGTGTAGCCGTTGACAAGAAGATGATGGCATACAATATTCTCTAATACTTGTGCTATATCGTTTGCTCTGAAAGGACGGATCGCATGTCGAATCCCCAAATCTTCAAAATAATATTTTTCTCCGATTTGAAACTGACGTTTTCCCTGGATATCTGACGGACGTAACCTTTTTACAAAGTAAGCATTATTCAGATAATTCAAGTATTCTAATATGGTTTTAGGAGGCAAATCGACACGTTGAGATTTAAGGTATTCACTTATTTTATTGGCTGAAAACAAATTACCAATCGTATCAGCCAAATATATTGTTAAATCCTGCAACTGTCTGACATTCCTTATATTATATCTATTTACTACATCCTTAAGTATAATTGTGTCATAAATACTTCGTAAATAATCCGAAACCAGTAATTCATTAAAAGGTAGATTTATTAAATATGGTAAACCTCCAAACTTATAAAACTTAGTGAAAGAATCGGAACTATCTTCCAACTTATGAAACAGTAAGAACTCTTTATAAGTCAAACTATATATTTTAAATTCGATGTACCGACCGCTTAAATAGGTTGCCAATTCACTTGAAAGCATATTAGCATTACTTCCAGTACAATATATATCATAACTTCCTTCTGCAAAGAAATGTCGCAATGCTTTCTCAAAACTCGCAATATCCTGTACCTCATCAATAAACAAAAAACATTTATTGTTCGGATCATTACGTTTCTGCGTTACATAATTTATCAGATCTGCATAGTCTTTTAAGCTGTCAAATTCAAACAATTCTTTATTAATATAGATTATATCCGAAAGCGGGTATGAGATGCGTATATAATCCATTAATTGGAAAAGAAGAAAACTTTTTCCAACACGACGTTGACCGGTCAGAACTTTTATCATCTGTGTATTGACAAATGGTTTGATACGATCAAGATATAAATCTCTATTATAGAACTCCGGAGTTTTCATTTTTTATTACTTATAAGTAAAACTAAAAGCAAATATAACACTTTTATTTCTTATAAGAAATAGATACTACTTGTAATTAAAGTTATTTGGTGTTACCTGATATCCTTCACTGAGTAGGGGGAACATGTTTGGGCGAACAAAAAAAAGAAGGCATCCCGGAGGACACCTTCTTTTCTATAATATTGCAAATTCTAATTAGTCAACTACTCCATCAGTCAGACCTGCACCTTCACCACTCTGTGGTAATGTACCTTCATTATTATTGTCTGATTCCGAAATACCGTTGTTGGCATTAATTTCATTACGCGGGATACGCATCAGCAACCAACCGTTGTTGGCAGCCAAATTAAATTTGAATCCATCCGGGAAGTTACTCTCGACACGATTGTTGAAACGAACAACATTTTTCTGAAGACGTAGGATATCAAATAAAGCAAATCCTTCTCCCCACAATTCAACACGGCGCTGCATCCATACTTCATCCTGGAATCCTGTAGCAGAAGTAGCTTTGCTTGTATAAGACGGATCACGATAATTCTTTACGAAATCTTCCAGGATACGTTTTCCACCACCGAGATCTCCGCTCATAGCTTTAGCTTCAGCCTGGATCAAGATCATTTCTTCTGCACGCATCATACACCAGTCACCGGCATTGATGTTATTCCCCAAAATACCCTGATAAGCACCAAACTTAACGTTGGTATAAGGAAGATATGCCATTTTTACATCAGGAACTACCAACGGTCCGATAGGTTGTCCATCGTAGCCTCTCCAAGATACATTTTTCAGGTTCGGAGAATCCAGTTTTTCATCTACCCACCATCCTTTTCTTACATCCGTATCCGGTATCTTTGTATAAAGCAGCGTATTGATCATTTTATAACATCCAACACCACAAGAATATGAATCACCAGAGAAAGAAGAAATCACAGAAGGCCATGAAGGATAAGCATCCGGCATATTGGTCGGAGTCAGAATCAACGCCCACATCCAGTTATGGTCATTAGAATCAACGAAACCCGGTTTGCTTACTTCGTCACGGCTATAAGGAGTATATCCGCCTAATGCATTTGTTGCATCTTCATAAGCAGCAGCCCAGTTTTGCATAACCAGATTTGCACGAGCGCGAAGTCCATAAGCCACATTCTGATCGATCTCGTTTTTAGACTTTCTGTTGTATCCTTCCAACAAAGGAATTGCAGTATTCAGGTCGTCCATGATCAAGTCATATACTTCTTGAACAGATGCACGCGGATTATTCAACAGATCACCTTCTACCTTATCTGTCACAATCGGAACAGCCGGCTTACTTTCATTTCCTTTATAAGTGAACTGATACTGCTGAACCAGTGTCAGATAATCGAATGCACGGGTTGCGATAGCTTGTGCCTTATAGTAATTAAGTGTTTTATCCGTATTATCTTCCGGGATAGTGGCGATAATATCGTTAGCCATTTTAATCTGGTTGTAAATCATAGCCCAACGCATATTCGGATTTGCATAATTATATATTCTATCCGCATATTCACTGGCAACGGAGAACCAGTTATATCCACTGGCATCACTCACCATGTCCGCTCCATTCAAATCCAGCGACAAACAAGCTGCCGGATAACCGAAGTCGTCATCACGTGGATTATCTTCACCATACACACAATACTGTTTACCGATTGAAAAGTACATACCGCTCAAATCGGCTGCTACACGTTCGGGAATTGCTTCCGCTATTTCCTGTTTCTGGTCAGAAGTAGAATTTCCGCCTTCGGGTTGTGTATCTAGATCTGTACAAGAGGCAGTTGCCAAAACCAGTCCCGGAATTAATATCCATGATTTATTTATAAATTTCATAATCTTCATCTTTTTTGTTTACAATAAATTAGAATGTAACACTGATACCTCCTGACAAACTACGGAGTGCAGAATATTTTGCACCTACGGCATCATCATTACCGAAGTATGCAACACCTAAGTTCTGGCGAGCATCAAGACCTTTTCTGGAAGCGATAAGTGCCACGTTATCTCCAGAGAAGAAGATACGCAAGTTATTTACCATAAATTTAGTTGTCCATTTTTTCGGGAATGTATATCCTACCATCACGCTATTCAAGCTCAAATAGTTAGAGCTCTGAAGGAATCGTGAAGACAAATCCTGATTTCTCTTATCTGCACTGCTGATACGAGGGATATTGCTGCCTTTATTGGTTTCACTCCATGCATTCAAAATATCTTTGTGCCAGTTAGTACCTGCTGTATTTGCCTCACCACTGTGCATCAACTGTTGGTAAGAATAGTCGTACACTTTACCACCCAATTGATAAGACAATCCTACAGAAACGTCAAATCCGCGATATTGAACAGAAGTACCGAAACCTCCGTATATCTTAGGCAAAGTAGAACCTAAATCTGATTGCTTGGCTGCACTGAAATCATCAGTAGTAGTCATGTCTCCATTATCCGGATCTACATAATATAAAGCCTTGCCTGTTTCAGGATCAACGCCTGCATCTTTAACCAAATATGCGTTATACAAAGAACCTCCGACATTACGGATAGTTACAGAACTCTTGATACCGCCATTATTCTTTGCTGTCTCTGCCAGATCAAGAATCTTGTTCTTATAATGAGTCATGTTCAGATTGAATGACCATGTCAAATCTTTCGTTCTGATAATATCAGCATTCAAATCTAATTCAACACCTGCATTTCTCATAGAACCAACATTCATCGGGATCGTTGAATAACCTAATGAAATAGGCACCGGCTGGTTGTAAAGCAAATCGACTGTCTTACGGCTGAAATATTCGAAACTACCGCTTAATCTTTCTTTGAACAAGGTAAATTCAAGACCGGCATTAAAACTATATGAAGTTTCCCAGGTTATATCCTTATTACCTTTGTAAGTAAATGATGTTGCAAAATCACCAGCACTGTTAGATACAGTATACTGATCCAAATAAGCATAATAGTTAGGAGTAATACCATCTGTAAGCAACAAGTTGTCATTACCTTGTACACCATAACTGGCTTTTATCTTCAACAAGTCGATCCATGTAGCATCCAGATTCTTGAAGAACTCTTCCTTGTTCATCAACCACGCAGCACCAACACTACCGAAGTTACCCCAACGGTGATCCGGGTGGAAACGTGAAGAAGCATCGCGACGATAAGAAGCAGAAGCAAAATACTTTCCATCATAGTCATACTGAACACGAGCCAGAATACCGAGTGTAGAATAAGTATCCGTAGAGGAACTTACAGTCGGAGGTGTTTGGATAGCATTGCTAAGTTCACCAATGAACGGGTTATAAAGTTTTTTGTTTGAACCTTCCATTTTCTGGATTTTCAGATTATAAGATTCATAACCTACCAATGCGTCGATATTATGTGAACCGAAACTTTGCTTATAAGTAAGCAAATATTGCTGGTTCAAACCGATATTTCTTTCATTCTTAACGTTTACATAACCTTCAGAACCAACAGCTCCGCCATAAAAAGGATTGTTCAGGATAGAACTTCTTTGGTTACTTGAGTTTACACCGACATTTGCTGTAAACTGCAAGCCTTTATACAAATCAACGATTGCGTAAAATTTAGTATTCAATACATCTGTATATGCATGGAATTTATCCAGTTCCAAAGTTACGCCCGGATTAGCCATAGGCATGAAAGGACGAACCTGACCTGTAGAGTTACCAAAGTCATAAACAGTATAACCGCGATTATCCACCTTTATGCTACCGTCATTATTTCTTACATAGATCGGATAAACCGGAGCAATCAGGTCGGTAATATAGAAAAGGTTACCAGATGAACCCCATTTGTCCTGAGCATCCGGAGCCTTACTGTCATAATATGTATAAGCCATATTTGCACCAATCTTCAACCAGCTCTTTGCCTGGTAGTCTACTTTTGAACGCCCTGTATAACGAGTAAAACCTGAGCCGGAAATAATACCTGCATCATCCAAATAACCTAAAGAGAAATAATAATTGATCTTTTCAGAAGCACCTGATACTGTTGCGTTATATTCCTGACGTAAATTTCCTTTATTAAAAGTATTATCATACCAGTCATCCGGTGTATAATAATAAGAACCATCACTGTAACCTAATGTTGCATTAGGATTGATACGACCGTCTGTACCGATAAAATCTTCTCCGTTAGGAGTAGTATAAACCTGATATCCTACTCCACCATTGTCTGAAGAGAAAATATTATTCAATGCATAAACACGAGCATCCGCAGCACTTCCTCCGGCATAAGCTTTGCTGTTATACAGAGCCTTGTATGCTGTTTCATAATACATGGCAGGGTCTTTCATTACATTATATTGAGGTACGGCACGTGAATTGCTACCCCATTTTGCATCGACAGTTACTACTGCTTCTCTAGCAGTACCTTTTTTAGTTGTAATCAATACAACACCATTTGCACCACGTGCTCCGTAGATTGCACTGGCAGAAGCATCTTTCAGTACACTCATCGATTCGATATCGTTCGGGTTGATCGCTGCAATATCACCATCATAAGGAACGCCGTCAACTACATATAAAGGAGAACTGCTAGAACTCATAGAACCAATACCACGGATACGGATAGTAGCAGCTTTTCCCGGTTGTCCGTTTGCACTCACACCCTGTACACCGGCTACCTGACCAGCCAAAGCATTTGTAACGTTTGCAACTTGGCGTTCTGCAATCTTTTCTGCTTTCATTGTAGATGCAGATCCTGTGAACGCTGATTTCTTTGCCGTACCGTAAGCTACGACCATTACTTCTTCCAAAGCCTGTGAACTAGACTCCATTAGTACCCGCAGTTTAGGCTTAATTGCCAATTCTTGGGTTTCCATACCCACGTACGAAATTACCAGAGTCTTTGCAGAACTACGTTTATTCGTAATATATTGATAATCAACATGTTGTGATTTGTGCGTAAATCTCTGTCAATCCAATAAATACCCCTATCCAAACAGCTTAAACTAATGGATTATTTTTTAGATCTATTGAAATCTAACTTATTATAATTTATACTGAAAAAAGAAAGTAGAATTTGAGTAGCTAATTTGCATACTCAAATTCTACCTAAAAGGAGGTGTTTATCGTAGTGAACCTGTATAAATATTTTTTATCCAATATTCAAAAACAGGATCCTGAAGTTCGGTTATATTTCCGGGTAGAATGTCTATTAAATCTTTTTCCAAAGTCGCCTTTCTTAGATTTTTTATATTTGCAGAAGTTCCCAGTTTATATTTTGTAAGAACATCTTTCGACGAGAAATTTGTGACACCATCTGCCACCGCCAATAAAAAATTAATTTGTTTGGATGTTAATGTGTCTATTATATTGGCAAACAGAAGACTTAACTGACCTGTCAGACTTAAGAATGCTTCATCGAGAATACTGTCGGTACACTTTTTTTCTGTACGTAACCAAACTTGTTGGCTTAACTGCTGAACATAATATGGATGATCTTTTACCCTGGCTGCTATTTGATTACATAATTCTTTTGAAATTTCTTTTCCGGTATCGGAAAAGCGACTGGAAATAAATGAAATCCAATCTTCCCTTCCTATCTTGTGAAGAAATAAAATGTCCCCGAATTTATAGAATGGCATGCTATAGTCATTAAAAATATCCAGTAACATATGCCGTTTACTCCCGTAAAGACAATAACAGACAGAAGTTTGTTTCTGCCAATGAGCGCGCAGTTTACGTTGGAAAGCCAAAGAATCTTCGTATTCATTGATATTTTGGAATTCATCGATACAGACAATGATTTTTTTCCCGGTATCATTCGCTATGACTTGCGGTAAATCCAATATTTCATCATATCCCATCTTATTATCCTTAAAACTTATTCCGAATGAAAACTCATAGGTTTGACTACTGTCTGATACTGAAATAAGCGGAGCCATTTTTCCTAAATATTTTTTTACACCGGATACAAATTCTTCCCAGGCAGAGGTTGAAACTTTTAGCAATGCATTGGCAAAAGCAACATAAAATTCTTCTTCTGTCCGGCAGTTAAATATGTCTACCTGACAAATAATAAAATCCCTACTTGAACTTTGAAGTATTTGTGCCGTCTTACTTACCAAAGAAGTTTTCCCCCAACGGCGTGGAGAAATAATGACGGTATTAACCAAGCCATTGAAATTTTGGGTAAGCAACTTAACCTCTTGTACCCTGTCTGTAAAATTATCTTTATCGGCTATGCGGCCATACACAAAAGGAGTATTCATAACTTTTATCTATTTTTCGATTGAAACAAAGGTAATTAAAACAGATGTAACCAACAAATTTGAAATCAATTGATTTCAAATTTGTTGGTTACATCTGTTTTTTTACGTTAAAATATTTACCCGGACACTTTTTTTCTAATTATCAATTTGTCACTACCTTACCGGGTAAATCGGATTAATATACCAGGTAAATGAAAATACCTTGGCGACTAATATTTTTTAACATATCTATTTAATGCATAAAGACTCGAAAATATATCTTCTTGTCAATATGAGGTTTATTCCCAACCCGCATTTTGCTGTTTTGCCAATGTCGGATTTCTTAAGATATCATTCAACGGAATAGGCCAAATAAAACGTTTGTCTGTATAAGGAATAAATTTCTTACTGGAACTATACCATTCAGATTTAACTTCTCCGTTTACAACGAATGCACCTACGCCCTTGCTGTTGTTGTATTCAATTTTAGCCGGGATACCACCGGAAGGGAATAGATCGTCATTTGCAAGACGATGAATATCTTCCCAACGACGGCCTTCACCGTGAAATTCAATACGACGTTCCCAAAGAATAGCTTCTAACAGCGCTTTGGTATCAGCGAAATCTGAAGCCTTGTAACTTTCCTGTGCCGGATTTGCCAGTGATCTGTCACGCACTTCATTCAATTTTTCAAGAGCCAATGTCTTATTGTTACTACGTGCTGCTGCTTCTGCTTCATTCAGAAGAACTTCCGAGTAACGAAGAATCGGAGCCCATGCGTCCTGAGAAGTAGGATCCTGATATTTATCACAGTAATAATATTTGTCGGATTCACGGTATAGTAGCAAGTTACGCCGCTTGTCGTCTTTTGTCCAGTATTTGGAGTTATAAACGGTAGGAGATGAAGTTATAATGGCACGTCCTCCGTTACGACCCGACATCATCTGACCTAAAGAACCATTGACGTCCGGATTATCTTCCGTAGTATGTTCAATCGAGAAAACAGATTCTTTGTTATCAGCACTTGAAGTAAACGGAGTAACCGGATCTGCTTCCAATTGGAAACGTCCGCCATCCAGTTTTTCAGCTTCTTCGATAACTTTAGCCCAATTCCGCATATGCAAGTAAACACGGGTCTTTAAAGCAATAGCAGCCCCTTTAGATGCGCGGGATATCTTGCCTGCAGTGACAACCTCCGGCAATAATCGTTCTGCATCATCCAGATCTTTAATGATTTGTGCATATGTTTCAGCAACAGTTGAACGACCGATCAGCAAAGCCTCCTGAATGGCTTCCGGTGTATTGATTGCCGTAATATAAAGCGGCATACCATAATTATTATTACCATCCACATTGTAAGGGAGTGCATAATGAACCATCAAATTATGATATGTTAAAGCACGTAAAAACAGGCATTCGCCTTTATATTGATTAGCTGTCGCTTCATCGAGTATGCCATTGCTACCGGCATATTCCTGACCTGCATAAACTGTATTGTAACGGTTTATGGCCTCAAAAGAAGTCTCCCACATAGCGACATTATTTGCCGTAGACAAATTGTAGGTCGCAGAATAGGTGTAATCGTAAAATACGGCCGTCAAGTTCATATCTTCGCCTCTCATTTCACCTTGTTGTATGCTGGCAGCCCCGAATGGATAACCACGTTGCCAGCCATTGTCTGAGTTGATATACATGCCGCACTGGGCTGCATCATAAGCACCGATCATAGATAACTCACATCGTGCCGGAGTACCGTAAGCTGTCAAATCGGAGAATTTATCGACCGGAGATAGATCCACCACATCGCTTTCACAAGCAGTGAATAAGGGTAGCGAAATTAAGGCTGCGCCCAATGCTACAACTGATATATTTTTATATAGTTTTCTATTTAGCATAATTGTAATTTTTCTACTGTTTTATAATCTTAGAATGTAACATTTGCTCCAAAAGTAAACGAACGCTGCTGAGGCATACCATTCCAGTCTACGCCCAGACGAGTGTTAGTTTCCGGGTCCAAACCTGAGTACCCGGTGATAGTGAACAAATTCTGAGCCTGTGCATACACACGTACCTTTGTTATATTTATTGCCGATAAAACAGATTTCGGCAAAGTATATCCCAAAGCCAGGTTAGACAGTTTCAGGTAATTTCCTTTTTCAACGAAGTGAGAGTCAGTGAAACCGTCATTGAACAAGACAGACTGGTCATTATAACCGATTCTTGGAGTCATACCATCACCCGTTTGTGTAGGAGATACCCATCTGCCTAAAATTTCCTTACCGTTATTAGCAAATTCCATATTCATCAAAGCGCTCTGGCGAGAGGCATTCATGATTTTATTACCGCCTGAGAAACGAAGGAATACATTCAAATCAAAATCTTTATAGGTTATTGTATTGTTCCATCCACCATACCAGGTAGGCATAGATGAACCTAATATTTTACGGTCGCTGGATCCTAAAGAGGATGGTTTGGATACGTCTTTAGCATTGGACGGATCATATTCAACATAGTCATACGAGCCGAATGTATCGAACTGAACCAGGCTGCCATCAGCTTTTCTCCAGATAGGGTTACCATTTACCATATTGACACCGTAATAGTCGTATCCGTATAGTGAACGATAAGACTCACCTTCGCGGATAATTGTATAATTGTCAATGATATCAGTTCCACCATACAATGACTTAACTGTATTCTTTACAGTAGAGAAGTTCAATTCTGAACGCCAGTTCCAATCTTTCGTTGAGATAACTGTTCCACTTACGGTCAGCTCAAATCCGGAGTTCTTAATTTTACCAATGTTATCGTAATATGAATTGTAAGGAATACCCATTGTCGGAGGAGTCGGAACTTCCAATACAAGGTCTTTTGAATTTTTCTGCCAATAAGCCAGCTCAAATGTCAGACGGTTGTTGAAGAAAGAACCATCCAGGCCTAAATCGAAAGTTTCGGTCGTTTCCCATTTCAGGTTGTTATTACCCATGCGGTTCCAGGCAACACCGGATTGCGAGCCGTACAGTTTCGCTCCATAAGTTCCCAAATACGGGAAGTTATTACCCAAATCTGAATTACCTAATGTAGCGTAGCTGGCACGAATACGCAAATCGTTGAACCATTCGTTCACCTGAGAATCTTTCCAGAAGTTCTCACGGGATAAACGCCATGCAACAGAAGCTCCCCAAAACGTACCCCAGCGAGTATCTTTCGGCAAACTGGACAATCCATCGTAACGGATAGATGCACCTGCATAATATTTACTATCATAATTGTAGTTCGCACGGAACATATAAGAAGCAAGCCCGTTAAATGTTTTGTATCCGCCGATATCTTTTATACCAAAAGTATTGGAGATAATATGGTCTGTAAAGAACCTGTCGGACAACTGCTGAACGGCAGCATCTGTATATTCATACTCACTGTGAGTGTATTCCTGAACAGCTGTTGCACTTAAATTATGCACATCGTTAAATGAACGGTTAAAATTCAGGATATTTTGCCAGTTCCAGTTTTCGTAAGTTGTATTTACTTCTTCAAGCAAACCTTTACGTCCATAACCGTCACCTGATTCAGAATCCCAATACATGAAGTCTTTTACATTAGAGATATCGAGACCTCCCTGAGTTTTCAGTGTAAGTCCGTCTATAATAGTGATCTCAGCCCAACCACCACCGATGGTACGTGTATTGGTAGAGCGGTTCACATTATTATCCAATGCCCAAACGATGTTTTGAATACCATTGTCGATATAAGAAAGATTGTTTCCGCGTCCCAATGTTTTACGGCTTTCTTTATCAATATTGTAACCTGTTACATCATTAGGATCGAAAACGGCCACATTCGGAAGCATACGAACTCCGGCAAAACCTACACCACCCAGTGAGTTTTCCGAATTTGATATACCATTCAATTTGGTCCGGCTCATTTGGCCATTCAAACCAATACGTAACCATTTTGTTGCCTGCTGGGTCAAATCGGCTTTCAAAGTCAGACGATTCATATCATTTGAACGAACAATACCTTCCTGCTCTGTAAACCCGAAAGATACATAATACTGACTTTTGTCTGTACCACCGCTGGCAGCAACGTTGTGATTATGCTGGAAACCGGTCTGGAAGATATAATCGTTCCATTTTGTATCAGGATCTGAAGCATTATAAACCGCTTGTCCTTTCTCATCCCAGTTCTCTAATTTTTCATTAGCGATCATGACAAAATCTTTTGCACCCAAAAGATCATGTAATTTAGCTGCACTGGCTGCACTTACATATCCGTCATAAGTAACTTTAGCACGTCCTTTTGTTCCCTTTTTCGTAGTGATCAAAACAACGCCATTCGCTGCACGTGAACCATAAATGGCCGTAGCAGCACCGTCTTTTAATATTTCAACTGATTCAATATCATTCGGGTTTATATCCGACATGGCATTGAATGAAGCATACAACTGTCCCAGACCGGTTTTACCATCTCCATTGTCTCCGGTAGCGATAGGCATACCGTCTACAATAAACAGTGGTTGTGAGCTGGAGCTGATGGTACTCATACCGCGAACCTTAAACTGAGGTCCAGCACCGAGTACTCCGCTAGGGGTTGTAACTTGTACCCCGGCAGCACGTCCTGCCAGCTGGGTATCAAATGAGGATGCTACCAGGTTGCTAAGCGCTTCGCCTCCAACTTTGGCGATAGAGCTTGTAACATCTTTCTTGCGTTGAGTTCCATAGCCTACAACGACAACCTCATCGAGGTTCTGTGTATCTGATTTCAACTTGATATAAACCCTGGAAGACACCGCCAGCTCTTGAGTTTCCATACCTACGTAAGAAACGACCAGCGTCTTTGCAGAACTATGTTTTTTATTCACTTATCACCCATCATTCATGATGAGCAGACTCAGGGGAGTACATTACTATATAGATATGGGTAACTTTTATGCACTTTTTATCTTATTAATTTAGAAATAGAAATATTCTTGATTACGACTTTTTTTAGAGTAAAAAAATAAAAGATCAAGATGCTTTATACGAAAAATGAGTATTGAAAAAGATCCATGCGGCGTTACGTTTCAACAGTGCGTACTGTATTTCTGCATAAATTTAGGGCAAAAAAAGCTTTGTCTTTTCTACCAAAATGGACCCAACACCTTTTTAGAGCATGATTTACTTACCTAGAAGAATAAACAAGGTCCGGTTAAAAATAAGAAAATTTAAACTATCAGCCCTGTTAATTTATGAAATAGGAAGATGAATAATTATCAGAAAACAGCCATTTGAAAGACTATTTAGTTAATTAACAGTCTGTTTTTTGTAAATTCCTGTTACATTTGTAGTGTTATAATAAATTTATTATTACATTTGCAGCTTCTCAGATATGTTTTAGAATAGGTTTTAGGCGAATTATACATAATATAGTACAAATTAGTTATCTATAAGTTAAATAAAAAAGTGTGTCTATGAAGAAGTTGACTTATCTTCTATTTTGCCTGTTTTTAGGCATTGGATTGGCTAATGCTCAGACGACCAAAGTAACAGGTACTGTTATTTCGGCGGATGACAATGAGCCAATTATTGGTGCATCGATTGTCGTAAAGGGTACGATGGTCGGTACAGTGACTGATTTTGATGGTGCGTTCTCTTTGGATGTACCAAGTTCTGCAAAGACTCTGGTAATTTCGTACGTAGGTATGAAAAGCCAGGAAGTCTCTGTTAAGCCTGTGATAAATATTCTGTTAAACTCTGATACACAGAATATTGAAGAAGTTGTTGTTACAGCAATGGGGATTTCTAAAGAAAAGAAAGCATTAGGTTATGCTGTTCAGGATGTAAAAGGAGATGATTTAACACGTGCAGCCAGCACTAGCATCTCTTCTGCATTACAAGGAAAAGTTTCGGGTGTAGATATTACTCCTTCATCAGGTATGCCAGGAGCCTCCTCTCAAATCACGATTCGTGGTGTCCGTTCTTTTACGGGTGACAATACTCCGCTGTATGTAATTGATGGTATGCCCATTGCATCTGCTGCAGATATTGACACAGACAAAAGAAATACTGGTAGTGTTGCTGGAGCAGACTTTGCTAACCGTGCTGTCGACCTGGACCCTAACGATATTGAAAGTATCAATATCCTAAAAGGCCAAGCCGCTTCTGCCCTTTATGGTATGCGTGCTTCTAACGGCGTAATTGTTATTACAACTAAGAGTGGAAAAAATGCAAGAAAAGGTAAGCCTTCTATCACATTCACTTCTAATCTGGCATTCGACAAAGTATCAACTCTTCCTGAATTCCAGAAAGAATTTGCACAAGGTAGCGGTACATTCTCTCCTACATCTTCATTAGCGTGGGGACCGAAAATATCCGACCTAGCAAATGACCCCAATTATGGAGGTAATATGGATAATACTTATACACAGCAGTATGGTAAACATGAAGGAATGTATTATGTGCCTCAGCGTGCAGCAGCCGGATTAGATCCATGGGCTACACCACGTGCTTACGACAACGCCAAGAATTTCTTCAACACAGGAGTATCCTGGAGCAATAACGTCAATGTTGCACAGGCGTTTGATAAAGGTAATTATTCATTCTCATTAGGTAATAATACTACCGAAGGTATTATTCCTAATACAGGTATGGACCGTTACAATGCAAAATTGAATGCTACAGCTAATTTAAGCGAGCATTGGACAACAGGTTTCAGCGGAAACTTTGTAACATCAAAGATCAGAAAACAGAGTGCAGGTAATGAAGGTGTTGTCGCAACTATTTATGGTTCACCCTCCAGCTATGACTTTAACGGCATTCCTTCGCACGTAGACGGCGACCCTTATACACAAAACAACTACCGTCCTACTACATTCAATAATGCTTACTGGGCTAGCGAAAATAACTCTTTCGTAGAACGCTCACAACGCTTTTTCGGTAATGCCTATACACAGTATAAGACCCAATTTGGCGAAAATCATATTCTGACAGCAAAATACCAGTTAGGAGCAGATGCTTACAGTACCATTTATTCCGATAATTACGGATATGGCGATAAAAGTTATTCAAGTGGTTACTCTCGTCAGGACAGTTATCATATCAATGAAATGAACTCTTTGTTCACATTGAATTACGACTGGAAAATTACTCCGGAATTGGATTTAAATGTATTATATGGCAATGAATTTGTAAATAAATCTACAAGAATTACAACCGGTGAAGGATACAACTTTAACTTTCCGGGCTGGAATCATATCGGTAATGCTACAACTTTCCAAGCCAATCAAAGTACAACTAAAAAGCGTACAGTAGGTAATTTCGGTAATTTGGCTTTATCTTGGAAAAACATGCTGTACCTAAACGCAACTGTTCGTAATGACATCGTATCTTCCATGCCGCGTGGTAGTCGTTCATTTACTTATCCTTCTGTCTCTTTGGGATGGATCTTTACAGAACTACCCGCTTTGAAAGACAATAATATTCTTACATTTGGTAAAGTACGTGGTTCTTATGCAGAAGTTGGTATGGCCGGAGATTATGTAGATAATTTATATTATACACCAGGATATGGTGGTGGTTTCTCAGCAGGTACTCCTATTCAATATCCGTTCGGTTCTACAACCGCGTATATCCCTTATTACAAAATATATGACCCGAATTTAAAGCCGCAGAATACCAAATCTTATGAACTAGGTTTAGATTTGACTTTCCTGAACGGTTTGGTTTCTGTAAATTATACCTACTCTCGCCAAAACGTAAAAGATCAAATCTTTGAAGTTCCATTGTCAACTTCTACCGGTTATAGTTCTATGGTAACAAATGGCGGGGCTATTCACACTAATTCTCATGAGATCACTTTAACAGTTAAACCGATCGAGAAAAAGAATATTTACTGGGACTTCGGATTTAACTTCTCTAAAATCGACAATTATGTGGATGAACTGGCAGAAGGCGTAAATAGCATTATGTTGGGAGGTTTCGTAACACCTCAGGTACGTGCAGGTATCGGTGATAAATTCCCGGTTATTTACGGTTCCGGTTATTTGCGTAATGATGCAGGACAGATCATTGTCGATGAAAATGGTTTGCCTCAAGCAGGTGAACCTCAGGTTATCGGTAAAGTTTCTCCAGACTTCCGTTTAGGATTCAATACAACATTCGAACTGTATAAGTTCCGTTTATCAGCAGTTCTTGATTGGAAACAAGGAGGACAGATCTATAGCGGAACAATGGGTGTTCTTGACTATTATGGTGTAACTCAACGTTCTGCCGATTATCGCAAAATGTCCGAATTCTTATTTGAAAAACCAGCGGTTAAACAAAATGCTGACGGTTCTTATTCTCCGAATGATATCAAGATCAAAGGAGAAAATGCCTACGACTACTTCAACGCAATGAATGCTATCGATGAAGCCAGTGTTTACGATAATTCATTCATCAAACTGCGTGAAATATCTTTAAGCTACCCTGTCTTTGAAAAATCATATTTAAATATTACTGCTAGTGTATTTGCACGTAATATTCTTCTTTGGTCTCAATTACCAGGTCTTGATCCGGAAGCGACTTTAGGAAACAACAACATGGCTGGTGCATTCGAACGTTTCTCTATGCCGGGAAGTTCTAGTTACGGTTTCGGTTTAACATTCAAATTTTAAACAAAAATAATATGAAAGTTAGATATAATAAAATTAAAACATATCTGTCTGTAGCTTTAGTAGCCGGAGTTTTGTTCTCTTGCTCTGAAGACAAAATGGACAAGATCAACCAGGATATAGACAATCCGCACAGTGTCGATGCTAAATTCATTCTGACAGATGTAATCACTTCTACAGCATTCAGTAATATCGGTGGCGATTTCAACCACTACTTTTCTTCTTATGTAGAAAATGAAGTTGGTATTTTCAATCAGTTATACAATGCTGAAACCCGTGTTTCTGAGGTTTATTCATCTGCCACCTTCAACAATATTTGGGGAGGAGTTTATAGTTCATTGAAAAATGCACGTATTATTATCGACAAATGCTCGGAAGAAGGAAGTCAACCCGGTAACTATACAACAAAAGGTATGGGTGAAGTTTTGGCTGCTGTAAATGCAGGTCTGATAGCTGATGCTTTTGGAGATGCACCTTTCAGCCAGGCAGCATTGCCTCAATTAGACAATGGTAAACCTCAGTTCATGACACCGGAGATGGACAAACAGAAAGATATTTACACTGCTATCATTGCCTACCTGGATGCCGCTATTGAAGACCTTCCTAAAGGAGATACACATGCAACAGGTAAACCCGGAGCTCAGGATATTCTGTTCAAAGGAGATGCCAACAAATGGTTAAAGTTAGCTTACGGACTAAAAGCACGTTATACAATGCATACATTAAATGTGACGGAAGATAAAACCGCTGCATTAAATACAGTTTTAGAATGCTGCAAAAAAGCTGCACAGAATGCTGGTGATCAAGCAGCTTTCAATGTGTATGACGGTGTTGCTAATTTAAACCCTTTGTTTGATTTTTTCTATAGCCGCGAATATACTGCAGCCAGTGCCAGTCTGACAAAAAAACTGATCGTTCGTAATGATCCACGCTTACATCGTGCTTTTGCCGATGCTATCGGTGCCGATGAAAGTCTGGGTGCCGAAGGTTTTTACAGCAAACAATTAACAGGAAAGGAAGAGAACTTCTTATCCATGATGGCTCCCAACGGCAAGCCTCAACAGGTACAGGAAGTTTATAACACATCTATTTTCTTGTTTGCTGCAACTGCGCCTACTATGTTCATGAGTTACCATGAAGTTAAATTCCTGGAAGCTGAAGCTTTAGTAAGATTAAATCGTCTGGAAGAAGCAAAAGCAACATTGAAAGAAGCTATTGTTGCCGGTTTGATGAATATGGAAGTTAGCGTTGATGCAGCTTTGGAAAACACCTCTGTTCCGGTTAAAGGTAACTCAACAGAAGCTGTAACAATAGCAGAGGCTGAAGAATATTTTGAGACAGAAGTTGTTCCTTTGTTCAATGCAGATCCGCTAAAAGAAACAATGATCCAGAAGTATTTGGCATTTTGGGGAGCGAACGGTGAATCAACCGAATGCTATAACGACGTACGTCGTTTGAAATCAGAAGGTCATGACATCTATGACTTCGAGAATCCGGGTAAATTTCCGCTACGCACGCCTTACGGCAGCGATGACGTTACAACCAATCCTAATGTTGAAAATGCTTATGGCAATGGTCAGTATGTATTTTCTGAAAATGTTTGGTGGGCCGGAGGAAGCCGATAAACGAAATACTCATTTCAAATAAAAAAGAAGACCGGTAAAGTTGCTGTTGAACTTTACCGGTCTTTCTTTTTTATTTCTATCAAGTAACTTTTTTATTTATTTCACAAACTTCACATCGATACCTTTATCTTCTTTTGCTTTTAGCCCGAGGACTCTCCCTCCTACTTTTACCTTTCCGGTAATAAATTCCGGGATATTATAGGACATCATAAAACGGTCATAAAATCCGGTATCTTTCTGGGGCAACAGAAATGGTTTGCATGCTTGTCCGTTCTCATCGATATAAGCGATATACAGACGCGTATACAACCCGTCTATCCGACGACTGCTGAAGATGACCCAACGACTGTTACTGCTCCAGGAATGATAGCTTTCCACATCATCGCTATTCAATATATCCAAAGGTGTGCTTTCGCCAGTTGACAAATCAGCCATATACAGATCGGCATCTTTATGCCAAATAGAAAAATTACCATAACCGGACAGTGTATACATCAAGTGTTTTCCATCCGGAGACACACGGGGGAAAGATGCACTTTGCCCTGAAACAGAAGCGTTATATAAAGTATCCACAACCGAACCGAAGCTTCGGGTATCCGGATCAAATCCGATAGAACACAAGCTATATTTAATTTCGGAATATTCTTCCGGAATAGGACGGGGAGCAGCCGTACAGAAATAAAGTGTTTTCCCGTCCGGAGAAAACGTGGGAAAAGTTTCAAAAGCATCTTTTGAAAACAGCCTGGCAGTTGTGACAACTTCATGTTTCACCACATCATATACAACCACGTCTGAAGCCTCATCGAACACCTCTATACGGTTCCTGTCATTTGCATGGAATCCCTGTTTTGTATTATTCACAGAAAATGCGACATACTTTCCGGAAGGATGCCAGGAAGGATATACCAAAGATGAAATCGTTTGTTCCGTTTTTGTATTCAGTTTCTCGATCTTATCACCATCGACCAGGATTGTTCCCGGATAGGTTTCTCGCATGTGGAATAACATCTTATCGGGATTTTGCATACAGAACGAATGGCAATTCACACAATTCCTGCCACTCATCTTATTCTCGATGATCGGAGTTTCTGTATAATTTTCCAAATTGCGCTGGTAAAGTCCCATTTTATTCCATAGAGTATATCCCGGAGCGATCAGACGGTAAGCAATATAAGGATCGATCGGTTCTGCCGCCACACTCCATTTGACAGGAGCATATTCCAGCCACTTTCCCTTCTCTTTCACACGGACAACCACCTCTACCGTATTTCCTGTTGCAGACGATAAAAGTTTCTTCCATTTAGAGATCGGGAAAACAAATTGGTTATCCTTTGCCCTCACTTCCACCTGCTGACCGGCGTACGACAAAACGACCTGTGCATCTTCGACAGAATCCTTCAGGGAGAAATTCAAAGGAGCGATATTTGCCGGAATTGTTATATCCGCATAATCCGGAACAATAGCTGGCTTTCTATCCAATGTTTCACTCACCTGAACCGAATCCGAACATGAAAAAAACAGGGTCAGCAAAGCTATATATTTATAATTTCCATTCATATTCCATCTCTTTTATTTAAACATAAAATAAAACCAGTACGTATCTCCATAAGCCCGTCTCATCAATCCGGGCAACGCATTTTTATGATTCCGGTTTCCTAATACCTGTTTCTTGTATTCGGCAAAACGCTGCATCACAGACGGAGAAATATCGAAACGTTTCCAATAATCCGGTTCAGCCTCCGACAAAGTGATCACAGCTTCCTGAAAAGATTTCGGCAATGAAGGAAGGACCTCTGTACCATAATAAGTCTCCACCATCTTTTTGAAGCCATCCATATTCTTCGCCAGCAAATACAAAGCCCCCAAATACTGGATAGCTGCTTTATTTTTCGGATTAGCCTCTGCAACCATGCACAAATCTTTTTCCATATAGTTTATTTCGGAAAGATAATTTTCCTTTGGCAGGCATTTACGCCTTGATCCTAATACGGGATCCTGCTCTACCGCAGCATCGTTATATAAAAACTGCCGGTGTTCATCTGCCCAATTCTTATAATAAACCGTATTCCCCAATATATTCAGATACTTTTCCGCTACCTGATATTCTCCGTAAATAATATTTGTCTGGACAAGCCTTTTCAGCATTCTCGGATTCCCCTCTCCTATGGCGGTCGCATAAGCCTCAAAAGCCATTTCCTGCGCCATTGCCGAATTGCCCATCGCAAAAGCAATATCACTCAATAAAGAAGATATCTGTTCAGTTTTATTCCAACCGACCATCAATCCCTGCGGACCTCTCTGATCGAAATTGAACATCTGATCCGCCAACTCTCCTCTCTGTGCCAAAGCCAGATTCAGATAACACATATTCAAATAATTAGTCAACGTACCTTTACTGGCATCCAGGATCTTATCCCATTGCTCCGTTCTTGCATAATAATCCAGTTCTTTCACCTTGGCTGACTTTCTATCTCCGTACTTTGGAATACCCCACCAACAGAACGCAAATAAAAGAGCCAGTTGTAAAACAACTCCTGCGATTCTCGTTTTTTTACCGATCTCTTTCTTCCTTTTCCTCAGCAGAAAAGCAACAATCAGAATGAGAGGGAATGAAATCCATGAATAATAGATGACAGATTTAGGCTCCAATGCCGTATGATAATATGCATCCGGTAAAAAGGCAAAACGGTACTCTCCCAACAAGGCAAAATAAACACTGCAAATTCCACATAAGCTCCCCAACAGAACAGCTAATAAAACCCAGTAAAATTTCGGAGTTTTATTCAGGAACTCATAAATCAAAACAGACAGGGCAAACAAACATGCCACCGCTCCCGCCAGCCCATAAAGCAACGGTGTCACAACGATCTCTGCTATCATCCGCCATTTATCATCCGATATACGCAAGCACAAATACAGAGCCAGAAGCATCAGATTGAACGCAATCGTTCCGAAAACCAGATAGTTGAAATCAAAATGAAGGAACATAAGCAAAATAACCGGTATCAGATAAAGCAGGAACAACCCTGTATCCGGTACGATCCGGCGGACGATTCCTCTCATTCCAATCCCTGCGAACAGTAGCAATACAGCCGTAATCCCTGCCCCGGCATACGGATACCGAAAGAACTGCACTAAAAATTCAGATAAGGTTAACGCAAACCCGCCTGGCATAGACAATTTACCGGAGATATATTCACCGGTAAACTGAAACAACTGGCTTTGCTCAATAAAAAAGAAATGGAATCGACTATATTCCTGTAAAAAGACGAACAAAGCAGCCAATGCAACCAACCAGAAAGCTGTGACTTTCAATCTCATGGTATTATGATTTTTAAGTATGTTTAATCAGTTCGAAACGCCTGTCGACACACGAAGGTAATTCATGCGGATAGTGGGTTACGTAAATCAGTGTCTTTCCCGGACGCGCACAAAACTGCTCGATCACATGTGCTGCTTTCCGCTTATTACTGATATCGAGGCCATGCAACGGCTCGTCCAGAATGATCAGATCCGGATCTTTCACAAAAGCCCGCGCCAGCAAAGCCAGCCGCTGCTCGCCGGAAGACAATGTCAGGAATGAACGGTCTTTCAACTCTTCAATACCAAAGACACGCATCCATGCCAAAGCAACAGCCTGCTGTTCTTCCGTACATTTACGATACAGCCCGATAGAATCAAAAAAACCGGAACCTACAATATTCAGAGTCGGCACATTCTCCATATAAAACAGATGCATCTCCGGAGAAACATACCCTATCCTTTTCTTTATATCCCAAATACTTTCACCCGATCCCCGCTTCCGGTCAAACAAAAATAAACTATTTGCGTAAGATTGCGGATTATCGGCATAAATCAGACTCAACAAAGTGGATTTTCCGGCTCCGTTAGGACCGAATAAAGCCCACTTTTCCCCGTTTTTCACTTCCCAGTCCAGTTCTTTCAGGATCGTACGACTGCCGTATTTTATAGAAACATGTTCCATACGGAATGTAATTTCATGTACGGATGGTTCTTTGTCTGACAGAGGTAATGACAAATCCTCCGGATGACAGGGAAACAAATGTGCCTGCAACTCCTTATCCGCCATAAATTCCGCACGTGTACACGGTTCATAAGGTTTCCGGTTATGTACAGGAAGAACATGAGTAATCATTTCCGGAATATCACCCGGATTCGACAACAACAGAATAACCTGTACATTCTCCAGTTTCGCCATTTGCTGCAACAGACTTACCAAAACATCGCGCGAAGCGGCATCGAGACCGATAAAAGGATTATCCAATATCAAGATGCGCGGATGGCTCAACAAAGAACGGACAATAAGGAATTTGCGCAGCTCCCCACTGGAAAGAAAAATAAGTTTCTTAGGCAATAAATCTGCGATGCCGAAAAAAGAAAGTATCTTTTGCAAATCATCCGTTCCGGAATGATCTTTCAATATTTCCTCCACCGTCGGCACCTCATCTGTCTCCGTGGAATGCCAACGTTGCTGATAATATGTGTTCCGGCAATCGGCTAATGAATAAATATCCTTGAATGCTATACTTTTGATCAGGTTACTGACTTTGTCGTCATAACCAAAGATCACCTCTCCCTCTTTCAATGCAAACTTACGCTGCATCAGATCGGCAATCAAAGTTTTTCCCGAACCGTTAGGTCCCACTATCGCCCACTGTTCCCCTTCGTTGATTGTCCAGCTGAAAGGTTCAGCAAAACGCAGTTCCGGCAAACGGGTCACTACATTATTTATATAGACTATCGCTTTATTATTTTCCATTGTTCTTAATTTGTCTCCCCAAAGGTAAATAGTTTATTTATAAAATTAAGCATACCGGTGCAAAAGGAGCCATTAGAAAAGGGATTACTCATCCCGAGCAATCCCTTATTATATATACAGGCCTGGTATGTCTATGAAATTCTTACAAATTAGTTATTTTAATGCCTGTAAATTCCCTACTCAACTCAACGATTCTATTCAATACATATTTATCGTATTCATTATTTATCCTGTTTAATTCAGTAATCAGACCTTAGTCTTTATGAAACAAAAGTAATAAAACAAAGGAAAAAAGCAATAGAAAATATCATTTTTTACACAAAAGCACACAGTTTGCTATCAATCAAAAAGCAAGAGTAATATTTCATCCTTTTTACTCGCTGATTAAAACAGATTCTCTATCTTTGAACACCTAATTTATTTTTATTAAAATCAATAACATGAAACGACTAGTTTTTTTCTCAATTCTCATTCTGGGTATCATCAGTATCCTTTGTATTTCTATATCCGGCAACAAATGGAAACCGTTATTTGGTGAAAACCTGTCCGATGCCAGCTACAATCCGGAAGTCTGGAGTTTGACAGACGGCGTGCTTGCAGCCGTTCAGGATGAATCTATCTGGACAAAGACCGAATATGAAAATTTCGAACTGGATCTGGATTTCAAGACTGACGTAGGAACTAACAGCGGTGTTGTCATCTATTGTACCGACACCCAGAACTGGATTCCCAATTCCGTAGAAATACAGATAGCAGACGATCACTGTGAAAAATGGGGAAATGGAAAGCCTTATGAAAAATGCGGAGCTATTTACGGTCATTTAGGTGCCAGTCAGGACAAAGTGGTAAAAAAGCCCGGAGTATGGAATCATATGCGTATCAGATGTTCAGGACAACACATCAGTGTGATTCTGAACGGAAAGAAAGTAACGGAGATGGACATGAGCAAATGGACTTCCGGAACAGTAAACCCGGATGGCAGCGAAATCCCCAGCTGGTTACCCAAGCCTTTTGCTGAACTTCCGACAAAAGGATACATCGGATTGCAAGGCAAGCATGGAGACTCCCTGATTTGGTTCCGTAACGTAAAAGTAAGAAGCTTATAATAAAAAGAAAAGAGGAAAGTTCGATTGACTTTCCTCTTTTTATTTTCAATAGACCTTTGTTCCTTTTCCCTGATGGATTTCAGAAGCTTGTGTTATAATAACCTCTTTCACTCCGGCATCGATGGCCTGGAATGAGTTTTCCAGTTTCGGGATCATACCTCCCTGTATAACGCCCTCTTCTACCAATTGTTTAAAAACAGCACGGTCCAATTCGGGAATAACACTTTCGTCATCATTCTCGTCTCTCAGCACTCCCTTTTTCTCAAAGCAAAACACCAGAGTCACATCAAAATGCTTTGCCAGGGCTTTGGCTGCCTCTCCGGCAATCGTATCGGCATTTGTATTCAGCATATGTCCCTGTTTGTCATGTGTCAAAGGTGCCAGTACCGGAACAATCCCCTGATGAATAAGCGAGGCCAGCAAATCTGCATTCACTTCTTTTACATCTCCCACGAAGCCATAATCGACTTCGGCCACCGGACGTTTATCCGAACGCATCAGGTTCATATCGGCTCCGGTCAATCCCAGTGCATTCACATTTAAGGCCTGCAAACCGGCAACAATATTCTTATTCACCAGTCCGCCGTATACCATCGTTACGACTTTCAGCGTTTCAGCATCCGTTACCCTGCGTCCATTCACCATTTTACTTTCGATGCCCAGCTGGCTAGCTAGCTTAGTTGCAGAACGTCCTCCGCCATGCACCAGTGCTTTAAAACCCTCTATCTGAGAGAAATCGCGAAGCAGATTTTTCAACGTCTCTTCTTCCTCTACGATTTTTCCTCCGACTTTTATAAGCGTAAGCTTTTCTTTCTTCATATCTGATAAAATATTTTAGCGCCAAAGTTACTAAAAAAAGAAAAGATTTAATACTTTTGTAGCGCTCAACGCGGTAGTAGCTCAGTTGGTAGAGCATTAGCTTCCCAAGCTAAGGGTCGTGGGTTCGAGTCCCATTTACCGCTCACAATCAAACAGGAGGAAAACGAAACTGTTTTCTTCCTGTTTTTTTGTGAACATTCGAATATTCCACCTGTTCAATACTGTCTATTGCCGAATAGCACAGGTCTATAAAAACAATTCATCCAAAATGAGTGTTAGTTCTATATTATTCCTACATTTGCATCAGTTAACTAAAATTAAAAAGAAAAAGAAGAATTGCCATGTTGACAGTAATGATTTTTGTTTTTTTGATTGGATACCTATGTATTGCTTTAGAGCATCCATTAAAAGTAAACAAAGCCGGAACAGCCTTATTAACAGGTACTATACTTTGGGTTTTATACACATTTGCTGCGCCAGATTTAATCCCACTCGCTTCTGCAGAAGAGTTCAAAGAATTTTTAGATGCTTATCCGGCCATCGCAGAACTTCCATTCGTCGAACAGTGTACCCGTTTTGTCGTTGAACATCAGGTACTCGACAGTATTGGTGAAATTGCAGAAACTTTGATATTTCTGATTGGAGCCATGATCACTGTCGAGTTGATAGACGCTCACGGAGGTTTTATGTTTATTACGAACCGTATCAAAACCAATCAAAAAAAGAAACTATTACTATTGATCGCATGTATCACATTCTTTATGTCTGCCATACTCGATAACCTGACGACTTCCATCGTTATGGTCATGCTGATGCGGAAACTGCTTGGCAACTACAAAGAACGCTGGGTATTCGGAAGCGTTATCATTATTGCAGCGAACAGCGGTGGTGCCTGGTCACCCATCGGCGACGTAACGACGATCATGCTTTGGGTAAGAGGGAATATTTCTTCTTCCTCAACCATCCCCCATCTGATTTTACCCAGTATAGTATCAGCATTGGTACCTGTATTGATCATGATGCGTTTTTTACATGGGAAAGTAACTCCACCCAATGCATTCGTCGATAATGAGAATAACGAATTACTGAAAGAATTAAGGACAAAAGAAAAATTATCCATACTGATACTCGGTATATTCTGTCTCATATTCGTGCCTATATTTAAAACAGTCACTCATTTACCACCATTCATGGGAATCCTGATGGGGGTCGGCATTTTATGGGTATATACGGAATTAATGTATAAACGGAATATCGCAAATGAAGATATAAAGTTACGTCTGTCTAAAATAGTCCGCCGGATAGATGGGGCGACCTTATTGTTCTTCCTCGGAATCCTTCTGGCGGTCGATGCCCTTCGTTGTAGCGGCGTATTGACTGATTTTGCATTTTGGCTGGATGAAACCGTAGGAAATGTATACGCCGTAAACCTGATCATCGGTACATTGTCGGCAGTCGTAGACAACGTTCCGCTGGTAGCCGGAGCGATCGGAATGTATCCGGTAGCAAACGAGGCCATGATCGCTACAGCCGCAGATCCTACCTATATGGCACACTTTGTCATGGATGGTACTTTCTGGCAATTCCTGGCCTATTGTGCCGGTGTCGGAGGAAGTATGCTGATCATCGGATCGGCAGCCGGAGTCGTTGTCATGGGACTGGAACGTATTAATTTTATTTGGTATCTCAAAAATATTTCGTTACTTGCATTCCTCGGATATTTATCGGGGGCCGGAGTTTATATTTTACAAAAAGTTCTATTGGGACTATAATAAAAGGAGACACTAATATGTTATGGGATTTTATTCTGAGATTATTCATTGCTGGTATTCTCGGAGCCGTAGTTGGTCTTGACCGGGAATACAGGGCTAAAGAGGCCGGCTATCGTACGCACTTTCTGGTGTCGCTGGGAAGTGCCCTGATCATGATCGTGTCTCAATATGGCTTCCAACAAATCATTCAGGAAAACAGTGTATCGCTCGATCCGAGCCGTGTGGCGGCACAGGTAGTAAGCGGTATCGGTTTTATCGGAGCCGGAACAATTATCATCCAAAAACAATTTGTACGCGGCCTGACCACTGCTGCCGGAATATGGGCAACAGCCGGAATCGGACTTGCGATTGGAGCCGGCATGTATGGCATCGGAGTTGCAGCAACTATCCTGACGTTAATGGGGCTGGAACTGCTGAGCTATATCTTTAAAAGCCTGGGGATGAAAAGCTCGATGATCATTTTCTCCACCAATGAGAAAGAAATCATAAGTAAAGTAACGCATGTGCTGAATGATAAAGGCTATTTACTTGTCTCCTATCAAATGGAAAAAGTCAGCCATTCAGACGTGGATACTTTCATCGTCACATTGGTCATTAAAGCCAAAAAAAGTACAGACGACAACCAGTTATTACTCTTTATGGAAGATTTTCCGGAAGTAACAGTCGAGAGAATTGAATAGAATGACTGAAACGGGGACAAGTTTTAGTATATTTGTCCCCGTAATCATTATATAACAAATACACATGAATATCATTTCTAAACTTTTCAAGAAAGAAAAAGAGGAAACCGAAGCATCGTCAAAGGGTAGCGTGGAAGAATTCGTATCGCTTATCCGCGTTTATTATCAAACCGTAATGGCAGTACAACTGGGTATAACCAATATCAACATGCTATCGGATATGGCCCTTTTCAAAAGGATGCTGAAAATCCCGACACAAAATAACAAACCAGGTATTGCAGAAAAGTCACGGGTTCGCAAGATACTGATGCAGGATTACGGCATGAAAGAAAGTTTTTTCAAAGAAATAGATGCGTCGGTAAAAAAGAACTGTAAGTCGCAGAACGATATCAAATCGTACTTTTTCCTTTTCCAGGGATTTTGTAACGATTTGTTTTCTTTACTGGACAACCTGATGCAATGGAAATTCCGTTTCTCGATGCTGGTAAAAAAGCTGTTATACAATCAAACGGCAAAAACAATCCATGAGATCGTAACCCGTTCGGAATGGAAAGAAGTCAGCGTTCAGAAAACGGCATGGAGCATCCGTAAATACAAAGAAACATTAGGCTATTCGGAAGAATGGATGACGGATTTTGTTTACAATGTCGTCCTGTTAGCCAAAGAAGATGCTAAGAACCAGCGTAAAAAAGACAAATAAATCCCTAAGGTTATGAAATATCTTTTTTTAGAATATCCGAAATGCGGAACCTGTCGGAATGCAAAGAAATGGCTGGATGAACGGAAGGTTTCTTACGAAGACCGTCATATCATCGACCGGAATCCTTCTGTCGAAGAATTAACTGAATGGATAGAACGTAGCCAATTACCATTGAAGAATTTCTTTAATACGAGTGGATTGGTCTATAAAGCAATGCAGTTGAAAGACAAATTGCCGTCCATGAGCGAAAAAGAGCAGATCGAATTGCTGGCTTCCGATGGAAAACTGATCAAACGCCCTTTGCTGGTGAGCGAAAACCAGGTTCTGGTCGGTTTTAAAGTTGCAGAATGGGAAGAATCCGTTAAATAGTAAAATATATGAAAGAGTTCATCACCCCTCCGGATCATATTCATTTCCTGGCAAAAAAGCTATTTGCAGACTGCGGGGAAATTATCGACGGTTCTATTGCCTATTTGGAAAAAGGCGGTGGTGGACCTACTTCTTTACATACTCACGAGCATAATCATCTGTTCATTGTGGTCAGCGGGCAAGCCAGAGTTGAACTCGATGGCGAGATCAGGATCGTAGATGCAAACGAATCGTTTCTCGTAAATGGCCATATTCCCCATTCGGTATGGAATAATATAGATGGTACGACCGTCATGATCGGTATTTCTGTAAAAGCAAAATAATCATCTTATCTGTCATAGCATATGGTTTCAGAATTACACCCGTTAGGTTTCTTCCTGCCTGAACATACCAAGCTTTTGATGCTGGGAAGTTTCCCCCCTCCCATGCCACGTTGGTCTATGAATTTCTACTATCCGAATATCCAGAATGACATGTGGCGTATTCTCGGATTGCTATTTTATAGTAATAAGGAATATTTCCTGGAAAGTAAGAAAGCGTTCAGTGAAGAAAAAGCGAAGAAGTTTTGCCTGGAAAAAGGAATCGGTATCGGTGATACGGCAATGGAAATTATCCGGTTAAAGAATAATGCTTCCGATAACTTCCTGCAAGTGATCAAGCCTATCGACCCGGAAGAGGTTTTGTCGCAAATACCGGAATGTAAAGCTATTGTCGTTACAGGACAGAAAGCAATGGATACCCTCCTATCGGTTCTGCCTCCGACAGAAGAACCTAAAGTCGGCAGCTACTCGACTTTCACCTTATTGGACCGGACATTCAGGTTGTACCGGATGCCATCCTCTTCACGTGCTTACCCCAAACCGCTGGAAGAGAAAGCTGCAGTTTACCGGGGTATGTTTGAAGGGCTGGGGATGCTTTAACACCCCCAGCCTTTTATCTTATCCGCAATGGAAATAAGTCTTCACCAACCGGAGCATTCCTTCAGGATCATTTTTCAAATCATCACGAAGGGTAAAGTCGTTATACGAAGTCAGCTTTTTGATAATACCATCGATCATGCTCGGACTGAACACATTGTATTTTTCATAGACAGCACGCTGCTTCTGCAAACGTTGAGCGGATGCAGCACAACTGTCGGGAAGCTGATCCAATGTCTGTAAACGGTCCTTATTTTCCTCCTGGTGGATATTTACATTTACATACGTCTTTTCCGCAATATCCAACGCATTATCAATCTCAAATCCATGACGGCAGGCCACAGCCAAACCGGCTAATAACTGGTACAGATCGGCCGAACCATCCGGTGAACGCATTTCGACCGTCTGCTTCTGTGTCGTATCATAATGGCTTTCCGACTCCAGTGGGTTAGCCAGCACACACATATCCTTCTTCGCTGCCCATCCCAGAGGTACACGAACCAACACCGAACGGTTCCGGTCACCCCAGCAAACATTTGTCGGAGCTTCCTGGTGAGGTACCAAACGGAAATAAGAAGTCGGATTCGTATTACCAAACGCGGTGATGGACGGAGCCAGCTCCATCATACCGGCAATTGCCTTACGGGCTGTTTCAGACAAAACACCGTCTGCCAACATCTGATTCTTGCCGTCTTTCATTATACGCATATGGATATGCAATCCTGATCCGGCCTTTCCAACCGTGATCTTAGGGGCAAAGGTGATATCCAGACCATAATCGTAAGCCAGGTTACGAATTACCCATTTAGCGATCATCAGCTGGTCGGCAGCATCTTCGACCTTGGTCGGCAGAAACTCGATCTCGTTCTGTTCGTATATCTTTCCGTTCAATGTAAAGTTACCGACTTCAGAGTGACCGTATTTGATCTGTCCGCCAGTCTGGGCTATATATTGCATACATTGTGTGCGAAATTCATTGAATTTAGCGAAAGGGCCTGATTCATGATATCCCCGCTGGTCGGTTGCCGGAAACAAATCTTCTTCCTCAGCAATCACATAATATTCCAGTTCGCCCATTGCCTGAAATTCCATGCCCGTCACTTCCGTAAATGCCTTGCTGGCTTTATGTAAAGTATATTCGGGAGAGCTTTCCAACGGTTCGCCATCCTTGTTAAAGAAAGAGCAAAGCATCGTCACCGTCGGCAATTCGGCAAAAGGATCGACGAAAGCTGTCCGGAAACGGGGAATAACATATAAGTCGCTACTGCCGGCCTCAATAAAAGAGAACAAGCTCGAACCGTCGACACGCTCACCGCAGGTAAGAATTGCATTTAGGTAAGCCGCATTATTAATAACAAAGTTCAATGTTTTCAGACGCCCGTCTCCTGCCGGATACATAAAATTGACCATCTTGATCCCTTTTTCGCGGATGAAAGAAATAATGTCCGCTTTTGTAAACTCAGATGAAGGTTTTTGTAAGAATTCGACTAAAAGATTCGAATTCATTTCTAATTCGTTTTCCATTTTCTGTTGATTGTTTTTATACAGTATAGATTCAATTACATTTTCTATATGCTTCCAAAGATAAAAAAAAGATATTACGGCAGCTTCGTTTTCCTTCACTTTTATCGCGTAAGAAAAAATACAGAAGTAGTTTTTCCCAAAAACTCTTGCATATTAAAAATAAAGCCCTACCTTTGCACCCGCAATACGGAAGTAGCTCAGTCGGTAGAGCACTGGTCTCCAAAACCAGGTGTCGGGAGTTCGAGCCTCTCCTTCCGTGCAGAAGCGATACAGATTGTATCGCTTTTTTATTTTTTAGACTAAACCCCGATACGTCATCTACATCATATTCTTATATCAAATAATAGTTGTATATTGCGTACAGTTTATCACTGGTTAAAAATCAAGAGACAACAAATAACATCATGAATATAATTAAATACGCATTCATATCCATTCTTTCAATCTGCCTGTTAACTTCTTGCGGGGCAACTCTTACCAATGCATTGGCAGCGGATAACAATATTCAAAAACTGGAGTTGGGAATGACCAAACAGGAAGTTATAACCATTATGGGGAATACTTATAAAAGACTTGAGGTTAAACAAACGTCCGATGGTTACCAGGAAACACTCGGATATTCAGACTATCAGGATGGACTTTATCGGTTACGCCTGCTTGACGGGGAACTTCAGGAGTGGGATTACCTGCAACCTAACAAATGCAAAAATAATTGTCAGGAGAAATAATAGTATAAAGAATCGTAGCAGGGAATGTCAAAAATCTATTACTGAACAAAATGTGACAGACTTTTGACACTCACCTATATAATTAATCGGATAATATCTCCAGTCCGTCTTCCCTCATCACGAAAGTATGTTCCCACTGGGCGGATGGAAGTTCATCGTCGGTAATGACAGTCCAGCCATCTTCTTCCGCAATATAAACATGATATGTTCCCATATTGATCATCGGCTCGATGGTGAAAACCATGCCCGGAACCAGTAACATGCCGGTTCCTTTACGGCCGAAATGGGTAACTTCCGGCTCTTCATGAAATTCCAGGCCTACTCCATGACCGCATAAGTCACGGACTACCGAAAAACCATTCTTCTCCGCATGTTTCTGGATCGCATGACCGATATCGCCCACATAACCGAACGGTTTAGCAGCTTCCATACCTATTTCCAGGCATTCCTTTGCCACACGCACCAATTTTTCTTTTTCTGGAGAAACCTTGCCGATCATATACATCCGGGAAGCATCCGAATAATAACCGTCCAGGATCGTAGAAACATCCACATTGATGATATCACCTTCTCTCAATATCTCTTTTTCACTGGGAATACCATGACAAACAACCTCATTGATGGAAGTACAGACACTCTTCGGGAATCCTTCAAAATTCAACGGAGCCGGGATAGCCCCGTGGGAAATCGTATAGTCATAGACCAGTTTATCTATTTCAGCGGTCGACATACCGGCTTTTATTTCCTTCCCCACTAAATCGAGGATACCTGAATTTACAACTCCGCTTTTGCGGATACCTTCAATCTGCTCTTCTGTTTTAATCAATTTCCGGGAAGGAACCAAATGACCTTTATTCTGGAGATAGAGAATCTTTTTATCTAGTTCGGTAAGTGATTGGCCCTTGATTACCTGCCAATTATTTCTTTTTCTCATACATCTATTCCGTTATTCTTTAGTAATAACACAACAAAGGTACATTAGTTTTTAATCTTTACAGGTAAAATCAGTTTAATAAAGTTCAAAAAATGACACCCAGTTTGACTGAAAGACAATGATAATTCAATGATTCTTCATAAGAAGAAACAAAATGGGAGGTTGAATATTCCCGTAAACGTTTTAGATCCTGTAGCCCATATCCCAAAGCAAACAAAAGTTTCTTATCAGACCATACATTCATCCGGACCCCGACGGAAGGCGACAAATAAAATCCTCCCACCACCTTTCCGGAAGGAGCAAAAGAATAACCGGCCGAACAATCGAGATAAGGAGTAAACCGGGCCGGTTTCAACAGATCGAATTGCACATTACCGGTTAAAGGGATCAGAATATCTCCGTCATAAAGGGAAAAGCCGCTCCCTAATCCAACCGAAAAACGATTACTAAAACGATAAAACGCTTTACCTTCCAGTACGAACGGGACAGCAGAAGGTGTGTTCATCGGAATACCCGTACTGACAGTTACCTGATATTGAACAGGTTTATAATCCGTTTGACCTTTTGACACAAAAGGTATCAGAATAAAGAAAAATACGAACAGGTATTGTTTCATGGCTGAATCGTTATTGTGATCTGTTTTACAATCTGTAAAGCGGAGGTCAGGGAAGAGGTATCCGGATATATCTGTCCGTCACTTCCGTCCGGCGAACTATGTCCGACCAGCGTAGCGACATACGATGTAACATCCGACGACAAGTCGATATCCGTTGCATATATAACAGCAGGTTGTCCGCTCCCCTCCTTTCCGCCTGAATAATTCTTATCTCCCTCCTGAGCCGATTTTGGATAGTTGTCATTAAAATCGGTGGAATGATTGATTTCTATTTTCACTCTGAACTGCTTCAATCCTTCCGCAGGCTGCATCTTCACATCGAAACCGTCATGCGGGGTCGCTCCAGTCAAACCATCCGTAAAAGGTTCTTTTTTGGTCGGCAGATACAGTCCGTCATCATATTTTACTCCACGTGAGTAACACCAATGCGGCAAAGACTCCTTCCTCCTGTTTTTACCTGCCATTTGCCAGCTCTGGGTCGCGATCTTATGAGTCACATAAACAGTAGATAGATAGTTGCCGTCCTTGTCTTCCAACCATATAGCAATCTGAGGAGGATTCTTTTTGCTTATTCCCAGGAACAAGGGAAAGTCATGCAGCCATGATTCGCCTTTCTCCAACGCGATTTTCAGATCATTCTTTTTATACTCCACCAAATCGTTGTTGCATGAACAACAAGCCAGCAAAACCATGCAGGCTCCAGCAAAAATACTTGTCTTATTCATTTGTATAATTTTTAATCCAGTTATCGATCAATCGGTCTAATCCTTTCTCCAGTTGTTCCCAGCCTGTCTCACTTTGCAGTTTGAAGCCATTGTAAACCGGACAATTTTCTTCCAGCAGGACAAGATAAGTGATGGAAGAAGTCAGGACAGTCGCCATAACGGCTATATCCTCTTTTGGCCGGTTCGTTAATCGGCTGACTGCTTCAATCAGCCAGATACCTTTTGCCTCTCTCCTTTCGCGTAACTCTTTTATCACTTTATTTTTCGCTGAAAGTTCCCAGCGATACAACCGTCTCAAGGTGTAACTGTCGCGCAACATCGTGATCTGATCACGAAATAACTTCTTGACAAAGTCTCCCAAATGTGCTACATCAGGCAATTCCGGCTCCAGGTTGATCCAATAGTCATTCCGTTGAATATAGGCGACGATCAGTCCGTCCAACGATTCAAAATAACGATAGATCAACATCTTCGACAATCCGGCTTTTGCTGCCACGGCATTTACTCCGAGGTTTTCAAAACCGTCTTCCTCTATCAAGTCATCTATCGCCTTCAGGAAAGCCAACTCTGTCAGTTCTCTGTTTTTACTCATTCTTTCTTTTTCCATCATACTTACTGTTGTTACCATTCGGTCACAAACATAAGTTACCCAGCGGTAACATCACAAGAAAAAACTAATTATTTTATTTATTTCTTCAGAAAAAGCTATCCAGTTGCTTTCTAAACAGAGATATATTCGTATGTTTACCAAGTAAAAACATACATAACGAATAAACCTGTTAAAAATGATAGAAGCACCGGAAGCCTTGTACATCTCCGAGCAGATGAATCAAACGATTAAAGGGAAAAGAATAACATTTGTCAGCGCAGGATATACACCTCATAAGTTTGCCTGGTTCTATGGAGATCCGGCCAATTATTCGGCGATGCTTACCGGTAAGATAATCGGGGAAGCCCATGCCTATGGTGGTCTGATCGAGATAGAGATAGAAGATGTGCGTTTATTATTCGGAGACGGAATGAATATCCGGTACTACGCTCCCGGTGAAAAGATACCGGAAAAACACCAGTTGCTCATTGCTTTCGAAGACGAAAGTTGTATCATGGGATCCGTCCGGATGTACGGGGCAGTCATGTGTTTTCCTGACGGTTCTTTCGATTGCGGTTTCAGTTCCTATCGTGAAGGGGCACGTACCAAGCCGCAGGTGCTTTCGGAAGCTTTCGACAAAACCTATTTTCTGAGCCTGATAAACAGTGAGGAGAAACAAAAGAAAACGGCAAAGGCCTTCCTTGCGACCGAGCAAACGATACCGGGATTAGGTAACGGTGTTTTACAGGACATCCTGTTCAAAGCCCGTATCCATCCTAAAACTCGTATCAACATATTATCTGAAAAACAAAAAGATACGCTGTATCATTGTATAAAAGCGACACTTCAGGAAATCTATCAGGCAGGCGGACGTAATTCGGAAACAGACCTGCTCGGGAATAAAGGCCGCTATATCCCCATACTGTCCAAAGATACCGCCGGCAAGCCTTGTCCGGTTTGCGGAGAAGATATACGAAAAGAAAGTTATATGGGAGGAAGTATCTATTATTGCTTTGAATGTCAGAAGCAGTCTCAACCGTAAGGTTCCATATCTTCACATACCCCATTCTTTTTCCAATTCAGCAAAAACTTCATCCGCATCCAACATCCTCCCATTCCGATCATCATCCAGCACCTGATCGATCAGGCTACGAAAATGTTCTGCGGAGCGAATCTGAAAACTCTCCGGAGATGACAATGGCTCCCGATCACCTTGCTGTTGGTAAGCAAATATCTGATCTTCCAGAGAAATCAGCAATTCTTCGTCTTCTATTTGACTGATCTGCTTTATCAAGTCTTCCCGACGCCTGTTTATTGAATTGATCGACATGATTTTGATTTTTAAAGTGACTTCACAAAGATAGAAATAATCTTATTGTAATTCCGGATTTTATCCGTTTCAATTTGTATGTTTGCAGTATGAAATGGACATATTCTTTTATCGCATTATTCTCTGTCCTGCTTGCTTGCAACAACCATGCAGAATCAAAAGACAGTCAGGAAGAAAACCAGACATTGGAAACAATCTTCAACCGCAAAAGCGTACGTAAATATACACAGCAACCGGTTGAAAAAGAGAAGCTGGAAACATTAGTCCGTGCAGGAATGGCAGCCCCTTCGTCCAGAGACCGCCGTCCCTGGGAGTTTATCATCGTAACAGACCGTGATATCCTGGATACGATGGGAGACGGATTACCATTAGCCCGTATGTTGAAAGAGACCAAACAGGCGATTATCGTTTGTGGCGATACCGTCAAATCCGGCAATGCCTGGCAGTTGGATTGTTCCGCTGCTGCACAAAACGTACTGCTAGCGGCCGAATCGTTAGGACTGGGAGCCGTATGGACGGCCGCCTATCCTTATCCCGAACGGATGAATGTTGTACAAGATGCCCTGCACCTGCCCGACCACGTCATTCCTCTTACGGTTATTCCGATTGGCTACCCCATAGGCATAGAGAAGCCGAAGGATAAATTCAACAAGAAGCAGATACATTACAATGGGTGGTGAGAAAGACAATATTAAGGAACACAGATGACGCAGATAAACGCAGAATCTCGCAGACTAAATAATTATATAAATCTGCGAGACTCTGTATCTTCTGCGTCATCTGCGTTCTCTAATATCGACTAAAGATCAGAATCCGGCATGTTCTTCTTTGTTGACCGACTGGTCCGAATCGCGTTTCTTTTCTCCGCTATACATCCATTCGATTTCGTCTTCGTAGGTCTTGCCGTCTTTCACTACGACTGTCTTTACGATATTCTTACCCATATCGAGCGTCACGTTATCTATTATATAATGTACGCGCGTATAACCTTCACGAATACCGCTCAGTACCTTACCGTTCAAGTAGACTGTCGGCGTACCGATATTGGAGTAAACAGTGATGGATGTTTCCTTTTTCTCACGATCCCAGTTACGACGTTGTGTCAGGAACAGTACAGGTTCTTTGCTCCAGTTCGCCTTATACCAGAAATAAGAATCTTTCTTGATCTTACGGTCGAAAGTAACCAACCCTTTCATATTACGGGCCGGTACACCGCCGCGAACCCACATCGGGGCACAGAAGTCGAACGTATTCCAAAGATAAGAAGCGATGATATACGGATGGGCAGCGATCACGCTCCACTGATATTCGTGTGTCTTAGTGGCAAATGTCTCCGGATAAAATTCTTTTGTCCAGTTCAGGGCATCTCCCAGATATTCGGTCTGATGGTTCAGGTTGGCATCAGCACCGTATTCGGTCAGCATCAATTTTTGGTGAGGATATTCCTTTTCCAGTCCCTCTACCCAGGGTTTGATATCCTGTATTTTCTTTTCATACCAGCCGAAATAGCGGTTCATTCCCTGGATATCGGCAACCAGGTTCACCGGATGTTCCATGTGACCATATCCGTTTACCGACACCGTATAACGATCCGGGTCTTCCGTCTTTGCCAGGTCGTGCAACGATTGGGTCAACTCTTTTGTGTACTGGTGCGGCTGGTACACCTCATTATGCAATCCCCACACATAGATGGAAGGGTGGTTGAAACTCTGACGGATCATTTCGCGCAACTGGTTACGGCAGTTTTCCGCTTCCTGGCCGGTAACCCGGTTGACAAATGGAATCTCCGCCCAGATAATCAGTCCCAGGCTGTCGCAACGCGAATACAGATAGTCGGATTGCTGATAATGAGCGAAACGGACAGTCGTTGCACCGACATCCATAATAGTAGCCAAGTCGAAGTCATGGTTCTCATTCTTCAGGGCACTACCCAGCCCCCACCAATCCTGATGACGGGTAACACCGTACATCGGGTATTTCTCTCCATTCAGATAAAAGCCTTTACCTGCTACAATTTCATATTTGCGCAGTCCCAGCGGTTGCACCATTTCGTCGATCACCTGCCCGTCTTTGATCAGACGGCTGACCACCTTATACAGATACGGATTTTCACGTCCCTGCCACAACGTCGGCTTTTTGATTGTAAAAGAAGATTCGTAAGCCTGTTCGCCCTGTGCAGTCAGTTCGAACGACTGGCTGTTTGTTGCAATCTGTTTCCCTTCCTGGTCATAGATCGTATTCTGTAAGGTCACAGGGACGGGCTGCAAGGTTCCGTTATCCAGTTTGACCTTTACTTTCACATCCGCTTGCTTTTTGGATACATTCTTCTGGGTTATATAAACGCCCGGAGAGGCACAATCGGTAACACTGATATTATACGGTTCGGTAACGATCAACCATACCGGACGATACATACCGCCATACACACCAAACAAATTATGGTTGACCGGAATCACATCCGGACGCGATTTGTTATCCGCCTTTACGATGATCTCATTCTCCTCTCCTACCTTCAGCAACGGACTGATCTCACAGGCAAAAGCCGAATAACCGCCTTTATGAGAAGTAGCCAGCATTCCGTTCACGAACACTTCCGCACAGGAACCGACACCCTCAAAGCGCAGGAAGACCCGCTTCCCTTTCAGGTCGGCAGGGAAGAAATAGTTTTTCTTATAATAAGCTGCCCCTTCATAAAAATTATTGGCCTGTACCTGCATATCCTTGGCATTCCAGGTATGGGGAATTTCCACTTCCGACCAGCCGCTCTCCCATTTCGGGGCATTAAGGGCCAGCTCTTTTTCCGCCGGAGCTTTCTTAAATGACCAGCCGGAATTAAAAGATTCCACTTTCCGGCCTTCCGCCTGCATCGTCATCAATCCCAGGCAGGCTAACAATAAGGTTAAACTTAATACTCGTTTATTCATGATTTGTTAATTGAATGAGTTGCAAATATACCTCTCCACTCCCAAACTAACTAATAAAATCATCTCATTACCGATCACGATTGTCTCTATTTGCTGCCAAACGTCCCTACTAAGCCGAATAAGTATCAATCGCAGGCCGACACGCACCGATAGAAGAGTTCTTTTCGCCTTCACCCGGGGATAAATAAAAAAAGACGCCGCAAGAGATACATTTTGTCCCAATATAATGTATCTTTGGTGCTATCCTAATCTTTGTCCGACGGCAATCGAACAGCTGTCCGACCCGGGTGGGATAGCTGTCTCACCAATGTCGGACAGCTGTCTGACGGAGGTCGAACAAACTTTTTGTCACGAGGAAAGGAAGCTTAGAAGGCAGTCTTTTGAAAAGAAGACCGGGACGAGCCAAATAACAACCTATATAAACACTTTAACAGTACTGCAGATGTCAGCCACTTACAACCTATTCAGAAACCCGGGAAAGAAGGAAAACCTCCACGCCCGCCAGGTGAACCAATATACCGTACGTATCGATGCTCTTTGCGAAGAGATCTCACAGATCAGTTCCTTTTCGTCCGCCGATGTGAAAGGGATGCTGGACGCGCTGAAAAGCCGGATCGCTTTTCACCTGAAATACGGCGATATTGTCGAGTTGGAAGGTTTGGGGACGTTCAACGCCTCGCTTAAATGTCCTTCGCTGACAACAGAGAAAGAGATCAAGCCCCATTTGGTGAAGTTTCACAAAGTGGTATTCCGCTGTTCCAAAGAGTTGAAGAACGAATTGCGATACATGAAGGTGGAACGTGCCGACGAACCCAGCCGCCTGAAAGGATATACGGAAGAAAAGCGCAAGGCCAACATTCTGGCTTATATCGAAAAGAATGATACGATCTCGACCTTCCTGTGCCGTTCGCTCAACGGTTGCTCGAAATATACTGCCCTGAAAGATCTGAAAACCTTGCAGGAAGAAGGGAAGATCGTCCGCCTGGGATTCCGCGCGAATGCACAATACGGATTAAGAGAGGATAACCAGGAATGAAGACTATATACAAACTTATCATAGCCTGGCTTCTCCTTGCCTGTGGCGTGTTAACGGCTTACGGCAATAACAGCCCTTTCTTCTTTTCCCATTTGGGAGTAGAAAACGGCTTGTCGCAGGTATCCGTTATGAATATATTCCAGGACTCGGACGGGTATATATGGTTCGGTACACGCAACGGGGCGAATCGTTACGACGGATATGAATTCAAAATATATCAGAATGAGGTAAACAACCCGGCTTCTATCAGTGACAATTACATCCGCCGGATCGCCGAAGACAAGGAGAAAAACATCTGGATCGGCACCTCCAACGGGGTCAACTGCATCGACTACCGGACGCAACAGATCACGCGTTTCTATCCCCAGGCTATCAACCCGGAGATAACGACTAACGCAGTCAGCAACTTCCTCTCCCATGCCGACGGCGAGCTTTATGCCTTCACCACCCGAAGCATATTAAAGTGTAATCCGGATAAGACGGTCGAAGAAATGCCTTACCTGAAAGAAATGGATTCGCCCATTCATTCCATTATCCAGGATAAGGACGGGGATATTTTTATCGGAACGGAAGATAAAGGTCTCTATGTATATACTGCCGACTGGAAGCTGAAAAAACATTTCCTTCCGGATAGTTCCGACAACCCGGAAAAACTTCCTATAAGTACGATATCCATATTATTGGCTACACCGGCCAATAATATCTTCATTGGTACCAATGAAGACGGTCTATGTGTTTATAATAAGGAAGACGAAACATTCAGACGCCTCAACACCGGCAACTCGGGCCTCAACAACAACTCCGTACGCCATCTTATTCCATTCGGCAAAGATTCGGTATTGATCGCTACCTTCAGGGGACTCAACATCCTGAACACCCGCGACATGACCATCACGGCTGTCAACATGGATATGAAAGCGAAAGGAGCACTCAGCCATTACTCCATCCATAGTATGCTGATCGACCGCGACCAGACACTCTGGGTCGGGACCTATTCCGCCGGTGTTAACTACCACAGCCCTTTCCATAGACCGACCTCATTCATCACTCCGAAAGCCTTTGCCGGTATACTGGGACAAGGTCAGGAAGATAACAAAGGCAATATGTGGTTCGCCACGGAAGGAGCGGGACTACTTTATTACAACCCACGGAACGGCGAACAGAAGCTTTACCCCATAAAGCCTTTGCAAGCCGGAAATTATGAAATAAACATCCTCAAAGCCATCCTGATACAGGGAGATTCCATATTATGTGCCACGCACTTCGGTTCCGTTTACCTCTTCTCCATCCGTAAGGAGGAATACCGGAAAATACATGACTACAAATACAACGACATCAATACCTTATATATAGACAGTCGGCAACGGTTATGGATACCGACCAATACACCCGACCATACCGTCATGGTAGACAAGGGTAAGACAGTCAACAGGTTTAACGTAGACGGTGTGGAAAAGGTATTCCGGGGAATGTGCCTGATCAAAGAACTGGAACCGGACGTTTTTCTATTCGGGGCTATTACCGATAGTGCCTTTGTATACGACATGAACAAGAAAACGTCTGTCAACCTCACCGCCCGGTTGCAGAACGGCGATAAAAACAAACGGTTGGGAAGTATATCCGGTGTCGTGAAAGATTCCGGACAATATATATGGATAGCCACCACCAAAGGTGGCTTGTTCCGGCTCGATAAAGACCTCAACGTAATACAGAACTATCAGAAGGAAGATGGTCTGTCGGAAAGCTACATCAACTCGCTTTCAATCGATAAAGAGGGAAATATATGGGCCGTGACCGGCAAAGAATTATACAAACTGAACCGTCCGGCAAACAAGTTCGAACAGGTCAGGCCAGTCGACAGCCCTACACAGGAATACTCGTTATATGCCAACAACTGCGTTTCGAAAGACGGGACTCTCTATTTCTCCGGGAATAAAGGAATACTGGCCATCAATCCGCAAAAGGCGATTACAAACCCGAACATACCGCCCGTCTATATCACTTCATTACAGATAAACACGCAGGTAGACCCGGAAGGGTTGCCGACTTATCAGGAACTGTTGCCCCTGCAATACGACAACAACATCACGCTCGAAGCCAGCCAGGGAAACATCACCATCCGCTATTCGGCACTCAACTTCATCCATTCCCAGCATAATTCGTACGCTTATATGATGGAAGGGGCCGACCATAACTGGCACAACATCGGAAACCGCCGGGAAGCCTATTACAGTAACTTATCCCCGGGAAAATACACTTTCCACGTGAAAGCCGCCAACAACGATGGTGTCTGGAATCCGGAAGAGGCCGTCTTGCACATCACCGTAAACCCTCCCTTCTACAAGACCTGGTGGGCTTACCTGATCTATCTATGTATCCTGTCGATCATCGTGATAGCCATCGTACAGCGACAGCACCTCAAACACGAACGGGAACGGGAGGCCAAGTACAAGCAGTTGGAACATGAGAAGGAAAACGAACTGCACGAAGAACGTATGCGTATGTTCACCAACTTCTCGCATGAACTGAGAACTCCGCTCACATTGATCATTAATCCGTTGAACGACCTTTTGCAACGGGTCAGTTTCTCTCCGGAAGTAAAGGATGCCCTGCAACTGATCAAAAAGAATACCGGACGTATGTTGCTGCTTGTCAACAACCTGATGGATATCCAGAAATATGAAGCCGGCAAAACGATCCTTCAAAAGACTCGTTTCAATTTCTCGGCATTCATCGAGGAGATGTACCGCTCCTTCGAAAGTGTGGCACAGAACCGGGAGATAACATTCGTATTGAAAAACGAACTGCCGGAAACGTTCTTTACCTATTACGATGAGGCCGAAATAGAGAAAGTCTTTTTCAACCTGCTGTCGAATGCGTTCAAGTTCACTCCGGCAGAAGGAAACGTGACAATACGGATCAGCCGGATAACGCAAGACAAGTGCGAAGAACTGGCCATGTTCCCCGAACAGGACAGTTCTACCCTGGTAGAATCCCGCTACATCCTGATAGAAATAAGCGATACCGGAAAGGGAATCAACAAAGAGGAAGCCGACAAGATATTCGAACCCTTCTACCGCTCGGAAGAAGATGTACACAAAGAAGTTTCCGGTACCGGAATAGGATTAAGCCTGACACGTTCGATCGTACGGCAACACCAGGGATGTATCTGGACGAACAGTCCGGAGGAAACAGGGACAACTTTCCTGATCCTTCTCCCCGACACTGCCAAACAAGAGGTAAAAAAAGAGGAAGAGCCTCCCCTGTCCCACTCTTCCGAAATCAGTAAAAAGGTGGCTTTGCTTGTAGAAGAAACGGAAACCCGCAACAAACAAACGGTTCTGCTGGTAGATGACAATCAGGAAGTCCTGCAATATCTGGAACATCAATTACAGCTCGATTACATCGTTTTGAAAGCGAGCAATGGGAAAGAAGCGCTTGAACTGCTGGAGACAACTTCCCCTAATATAATCGTCAGCGACGTCATGATGCCTGAAATGAACGGACTGGAACTATGCAAACGTATCAAGGAAAGTCAACACCTCTGCCACATACCCGTGATCCTGCTGACAGGCAAGTCGATGGTATCACAGATAGAGGAAGGACTGGAGGCCGGAGCCGACGATTACATCATAAAGCCGTTCCACGTCGCGATCTTGAAAGCACGCATAAGAAACCTGCTTTCTATTCGCGAAAAGATGAAAAACATATACGGTGAATCGCTGAGTCTCCGTAACCTAGGAGTGGAAGAACCCGAAGAGGACAACGACTTCCTGACTCAATACATCAAGATCGTAAAGGCAAACATCTCCAATCAGGATCTGGACGTATCGGTTATTTATCAGACACTTGGTATGAGTCGTGCCAATTTCTACCGGAAAGTAAAAGCGGTAACGGGTCTATCCCCCATCGAACTGATAAAGAATATCCGCCTCGAAGCCGGAGCCAAACTGCTGAAAGAATCCAATATGAATGTGTCTGAGATAGCCCAGCACATCGGTTTCAGTAGCCGTTCTTATTTCGCCCGAAGCTTCAAGGCTGTCTACGGAATGTCGCCTACCGAGTATCAAGAAAGTAAATGAGACGTTTGTACTCGCTTTTGGGATGATTGTGTATTCAAAGGATCTTGTTCTTTTATTCATTTGACTAAACTTATTAATCTAATAATAAAAGAACAGATCTATGATTTCAAAACGAATGCCATTTAAACACATGATGGTTGCCATAACGCTAGGCGCTGCAACCCTGTTACCTACTACACTGGTTTCACAAACAATGCAGATTCCTCCTTATGCGGAAGATTATGAACAGATCACTACCGACGGGGCCTGGTGCTGGTTCTCCGATCCGCGTGCCATCTATGTCAACGACCTTATCATTGGTGGATATGTTGATAAAGAAGGAAGTATATGGTCTTTTTCTTACGATCCGGAAACACAAGAGAAGCAACAATTCAAACTATTTGATAAACTGGATTACGACGACCATGCCAATCCTTCTTTTCTGAAACTGGATGATAACCGGATTGTCAGTTTCTTCTCCGGTCATGGAGGAACTACCAACACTCCTATTTACTATCGGGTTACGGAACGTCCCGGAGATATCACGGCCTGGGGTCCCCTTCAACAGGTCAGCCCGAAAATAGAAGGCCCCATGGGGTATTGTTATAGCAATGCTGCACAGCTATCAGCCGAGAATAATCGTATTTATTTGTATTTCAGAGGATGTAATTTCAAACCAAACTTCATCACCACCAACGATCTGAAAACATGGAGCGAACCGGTTACTTTCGTACAGGATGACAGTACCAATTTCAATGTCCGCCCTTATATGAAAGCAACCAATAATGGAAAAGATAAGATCTTTTTTGCTTTCACCGACAACCATCCACGGAATTGTCCGACCAATTCCATCTATTATGCAGTATATAAAGACGGGAAATATTACAAAGCCGACGGAAGCGTTATCTCGGATATGGAAAAAGGCTCGGTTACGCCCGGACAGTGCGACAAGGTATATGATGCTTCCATAAAAATGGAAAAAGCCTGGATCTGGGATATCGCTTATGACGATAAAGAAAATCCGGTCATTGTATATGCCCGTTTCAGCAGTGTTTTGCCAGAACATTCCTATTGGTATGCCCGTTGGAACGGTAATACCTGGGAAAATCATCTGATCACGAAAGCCGGCCAATGGTTCCAACGCAACGATTACAATAAAAATAATATAGAATACGAATGCAATTACTCAGGAGGTGTCTATCTCGATCATCAGAACCCAGATATCGTTTATCTCTCCCGTCCTATCAATGACATTTTCGAGATCGAACGCTGGGAGACAGCCGATAACGGACAACACTGGAAAACAAAGGCCATCACCGAACAATCGGAAAAAGACAATGTACGACCATTCGTCATCCGCGACCACAAGAATGATCAACCCGAAGTACTTTGGATGTACAATTATCAATATCCAAACTTCAGGGCTTACAACTCCGCAATCCGTATCAACCAAAAAGCAAAAACGGCATCTGCTGCACTGAATAAAGAAGACGTATCAGCTATCGCTCGGAAAGTTGCCGACTGGCAGATAGAAGCTTTTCCTTCCAATAAATATGCAAAGGAAAGTAAAGGATGGATTGCCGGCGCACTCTATATGGGTATGTTCGACTGGGCCGAATTAAGCGGGGATGAACAGTACACAAACTGGCTGAAAAAGATATTCAACCGTCAACAATGGCAGGTAGGCGATTATATGTATCATGCCGATGACGTATGCGTCGCCCAAACTTATCTTGACATGTATGCCAGGTACAAAGAAAAAAAGATGATCACTCCTACCCTTGCCCGTATCGACTGGGTAATCGACCATCCGTCAAAAGGCAGTCTCGATATCGACTACAGCAAACCTGAAACCTACGAACGTTGGTCCTGGTGTGATGCCTTGTTCATGGCTCCGGCGGTATATACACGCCTCTATTCACTTACAGGGGATAAGAAATACATCCGGTTTGCAGACAAAGAATTTAAAGCCACCTACAGTCATCTATATGATAAAGAAGAACATCTATTCTTTCGCGACAGCCGTTATTTCGGAAAAACAGAAGCAAACGGTAAGAAAGTATTCTGGGGACGTGGTAACGGTTGGGTTATCGGAGGAATAGCAGAAATACTAAAGACTCTTCCGGAATCCGACAGCAAATACCGTCCTTTTTATCTCAGCCTCTTTAAAGAAATCAGCGAACGATTGGCCGGATTACAGAATGAAGACGGTTTCTGGCATGCTAGCCTGCTGGACCCGGAAAGTTATCCCTCACCTGAAACCAGTGCTACGGGTTTCATCGTTTACGGCCTGGCCTACGGAATCAACCAGGGATACCTGCCTGCCAATAAATATCTGCCGGTTGTAGAAAAGGGGTGGCAAGCATTAGTCTCATCGGTCGATACGAATGGCAAATTAGGTTGGGTACAACCTGTTGGAGCCGACCCTCGCAAGGTGACTAAAAACATGACTGAATTATACGGAACCGGAGCTTTCCTTATGGCAGCCTGCGAGATTTATAAAATTAATAAATAAAAACCATCAATATATATATTTTTTAGTGTACTGAGACAAAAGTACATCCTTTTGAGACGTTTTTGTCCGCACACAAGGTGCGCATTTCATTCTTTTGACACAAAAATTAAAATAACCATCTGATTAATTACTTAAATTGTTTTAATGCGCAAACAAATTATGAAAAGCATGAGCAGACAACTGAACGGGAACCTGCCTCCCTGTAATAAGGCAGCAGAACGAAAGAACAGGATTCTTTCGTTATTATTTTTCTTTATGGCGTTTATATCTGTACAGGTATATGCGCAAGATATCAAAGTATCCGGTACTGTTATTTCCGGATCAGACAACTACCCGATTATCGGAGCCAATATATTGGTAAAGGGTACTACCATCGGTACTATTACAGATGTAGATGGTAACTTTACTTTCGAAGCACCGGCAGGCTCTACACTGATTATTTCTTACATTGGTTACCAAACACAAGAATTAAAAGCCGGAAACACTCCGCTCAAAATCGTCTTATCCGAAGATTCTGAAAAACTGGACGAAGTCGTAGTTATCGGCTATGGTTCACAGAAGAAATCAGACATGACAGGTGGTATTGCCGCTGTTAATGAAGAAAAGTTACAAATGGTTACAACTAACAATTTATTGGACCGTTTGGCCGGACAAGTTCCCGGATTAAACATTACAACAGCTAAAGCAAACCCGGGCGAAGAACAAAAATTGCGTGTTCGTGGAGAAAACTCATTGACTGCCGACAACGCTCCGCTAATCGTATTAGACGGTATCCCTTACAGTGGTTCATTGGGAGACATCGACCCTAACATTATTGAAAACATGTCTGTTTTGAAAGATGCATCTTCCGCAGCAATCTACGGTTCACGTGGTGCTAATGGTGTTATCCTGATTCAGACTAAAAAAGGTAAAAAAGGTGCAGCCACCGTAACTTACAAGGGGCAAATTGGCTTCCAGCAACCAGAACGTACATTGAATGTCATGAAAGGTCCGGAATATGTCCAATACATTCAAGACTATAACCGTTTGAAAAACGGATATACCGGAGATCAGTTGGATCCGATGACTTTACTGAATCCCAACGAAAGAGAAAATTGGAAAAATGGCCGCGAAACAGATTGGCAGGACATGGTATTCAGAAATGCCCTGGTAACCAACCACCAGATTGGTATTTCCGGAGGTACAGAAAGCACGACTTACATGGCGTCTATCGCTCACATGAGAGAAGATGGTATCGTTGAAAACACAGGCATGAAACGTACAAACATCGCTTTGAATATCACGCAGGTTTTCAATAAATGGTTAACTGTCGGAATGAATACACAAGCTATTCAGAAAGATTACGGTGGAGAAACTCCAAATCTTGGTTCAGCTTTTGCATTAAGTCCTTATGGCAAACCGTATGATGATAACGGCAATATTGAATATTATCCAATGAACCAGACACTGTACTATCATCCACTGGCAGATGCTAATGCAACAAACGATAAAATCAGCCGCAATGTATTTATTTCAACATTTGCTGAAATACAATTTCCGGTTGATGGTCTGAAATTCCGTACAAACTTCGGTTACAACTATCGTAATTTGATGGAAGGTACTTATTATGGCAGAGATACGAAAACCGGTCAAGCAGTCAACGGTAGTGCAAGCATAAAAAACACGAACTACTATGATTATACCTGGGAAAATGTATTGACATACGACAAAACATTCGGTAAACACAAAATCGGAGCAACAGCATTATTCAGTGTACAGGAAACAAACAAAAAAATAGCAGAAGAGTCTGGTGAAAGTTTTGTAAATGATGAATCTGAATATCATAACATGGCCGGTGCTGAAAAGAACAAGGTTATCACTTCTGAATTAACAGAAACAGCTATGTTATCTTATATGTTGCGTCTGAACTATTCTTATGCCAACAAATACTTACTTACATTAACAGGACGCTCTGACGGATATTCAGCATTCGGTACTAACAACAAGTATGCTTTCTTCCCATCTGTAGCCGCTGCATGGAATATTTCTTCTGAAGAATTTATGGAAGCAACAACAGACTGGTTGGACATGTTGAAAATACGCGCATCTTGGGGTTCTAACGGTAACCAGGCTATCAATGCTTATCAGACATTGAATCGTCTGAAACTGACTAACTATATCTGGGGTGACAATGGTACAACAGTGAACGGTTCATACCTGCCGAAAGACGGCGTAGGTAACCCGAACTTGAAATGGGAAACTTCTAAAACCGTCAACTTTGGTATTGACTTTAGTTTCTTCAATGGCAGACTTTCCGGTAACTTGGATGCATACGTAGTAAACACAAGCGACTTGTTAATGAAACGTACAGTACCTTACATGAACGGTTTCCAATCTATTATGGACAATGTGGGTAAAACAAGAAACAAAGGTGTTGAATTCACTATTAATTCTGTCAACATCGAAAACAAAGAGTTTGTATGGAATACATCTGTTAACTTCGCTTTAAACCGTGACGAAATCGTTGACCTGCGTGGTGATGGTAAAGATGATATCACGAATAAATGGTTCATCGGCAAACCTATCCAGGCTATTTACGACTATAACGTAGCAGGTATCTGGCAGGAAGGAGACAACTATTTGGCTAGCGACGGTAAAGAAATCCAGGCAGGCGCTAAACCGGGTTATGCAAAAATCGAAGATTACGATGGCGATGGCAAGATCACTTCTGCTGATAAATATGTATTAGGCTCTAAACTTCCTAGTTTTACAATGTCGATGAGTAATCGTTTCGACTATAAAAATTTCTATTTCTCATTCTTATTGAACGGTGTATTCGGACAAATGAGAGAGTTAAAAGATTACCAGCCGGAACGTTGGGGCTGGGGATTCAATTACCTGTCAGACATGAACTATTGGACTCCGGAAAATCCTAACGCAGATGTAGTATCTCCGGCTTATAATCCATATGACAAACATGAATTCTACAAAAAAGTAAACTATGTAACAATTAAAAATGTGACCCTTGGATATAACTTTCCTAGCACAGCATTAAACAAAATAGGAATAACTGGTTTGAATGCCAATATCAGCATCAATAATCTTTATACCTTCGATAACGTAAAGAATGCATTGAATCTGGATGCTGATGGCATAGCAACGGCCTATCCGACAGCCCGTTCTTACATGTTTGGTTTAAATGTTACATTCTAAAAATTAATACAAGATGAAAACAATCAATAAAATATCCATATTCGCATTAGCAGCCGCGCTTACATTATCTACAAGTGGATGCTCCGGTTTTCTAGATGAAGACCTGAAAAAAGATTTGGCTCCGGACAATACTTATACGAGTACATACGGCTTCGAAGTCGGAGCAACCGGACTTTACGCCTGGGCACGTGCCGAATTCAGCACATGGGATAACGATGGAGCCTTTACACACTCACAAGCTTGTCCGTATGAAGCATTACAGGTCGCAACCGATATTGTAGTAGCCGCACATAAAGACGGCTCATTGCTCCCTTTCGAAAATCTTTCGTACACAACTTCACAGGCATACGTCGAATCTTATTGGAAATGGGCATACGGTCTGATTTCATCTGCCAACGAGCTACTCGAATACTCTGAACATGATGATGTAAAATGGGATGCCGATACCGACAAAATATTCTATCAGGCAACTGCTCGTTTCTTCCGTGCTTATGCTTATAGATATCTAGTGTACCTGTATGGCGATGTTACGTATGTAGATAAAGTAGAAACAAGTTTCAAAATTGACTTTACCCGTACTCCGAAAGCTGAAGTTTTACAGCACATGATTGATGACTTGACTTTCGCTGCAGAATACCTTCCGGCCAATCCAGATAATGTAGAAGTTGGAAAGCTGACTAAATGGGCTGCTTTGCATCTCTTATCGGAAGTTTATTTGATGGCTGATAAAAACCAGGAAGCCGCAAACACAGCTAAAGAAGTTATCAACAGCAACTATTTCCAACTGATGTCTTCTCGTTTCGGTAAAGCAATAGAAGAACCGGGAGATGTTTTCTCTGACATGTTCAAAGAAAACAATCAGAATCGTACATCCGGAAACAAAGAAACCATCTGGGTTATGCAGTTAGAGTACAACACAACTGGTGGTGGTACCCTTTACGAAGACTGGACTAAACGTGCATGGGTTCCTAAATATTGGAATATCGACGGATTTACTCTTGCTGATTCATTGGGTGGACGTGGTCTGGCACAGATTGTTCCTATCAAATGGTGGGTAAATGGTGATAATTTCTATGATGCTACAGATATCCGTAATTCAGAATACAATATTAAGCGTAATTGGTATTGTAACGATCCTTCATCTGACAAATATGGTCAGAAAGCTGAAATAACAGATGAAACATGGGAAATCGGTAATTTATGCCCTACCATCACCAAATTCTTCTATGGCAAGACAGACGAAAATGCGTCTTATGAAGGTAATAACAAAGACCGCATGAAGTTCCGTCTGGCAGAAACCTATCTGTTGTTGGCTGAAGCAAGCATCAATTTAGGTGATACACAAACAGCTGCCGATGCGATCAATGTAGTTCGTGAACGTTCTGGTGCTTCTAAAATCAATGCAGGTCAGGCAACTATCGACTTCCTGCTTGACGAACGTATCCGTGAATTGGTTGGTGAAGAACTTCGTCGTTTTACTTTGGTGAGAACCGGTAAATTATTGGAACGTACTAAAAAGTACAACACCGTTAGTGGTCCGAAGATGGATGAACACCACGCATTGTGGCCTATCCCTCAATCTATCATCGACTCTAATACAGGTGCCGAATATCCTCAGAATCCGGGATACAGCAAATAAAAGAAAGTAAAGGGGCATCTACAGGCAATGTATTTGCCCCTTATTTCTCTCCTTTCAAATTCCAAGAAAACATAATATCATGAGATACCTACTGCTAATAATAAGTTTATATATATCCTCTACCTTCAGCTTATCTGCCCAGGATTGGCTGATCGACGGTTCTTCTTACAAATCTGCTGCACAGACAACACACGAAGGGAAACGTCTCGAACTAACAAACGGCCTCCTGCGCCGTACTTTTCTTCTTACCCCCAACGCAGCGACAATAGCCCTTGACAACCTGATGACCGGACAAAATGAATTACGTGCTGTCCGCCCCGAAGCCTTACTCGTCATTAACGGAAAAGAATATCCTGTCGGAGGATTGACCGGACAACCTGTCAACAACTTCCTGACAGAAGAGTTTATTAATAACATGCAGGTTTGCGACTCGGCTTTTACATTAGTCGACTATCAAATAAGCGAAAGCAAAGAACGTTTCCCCTGGAAACCGAACTCGCAATGGATATCCAACTTATATCCCTGGCCTGCTCCGGGAAAACGGATCACCTTCAACTATCAGGCTCCGGCAAAAGCATCCCAGGAATGTAAAGACCTGAAAGTTCGCGTCATCTACGAATTATACGATGGGGCTCCCATCCTGGCTAAATGGATCGAAATAGATAATAAGGGAACAAAAACAATCACACTCGACTCTTTCAAGTCGGAAATACTGGCACTGGTGGAAACCGCTCCCAAGGTGCATTATGGCGAACCTCACGAAGTCCGTATGATGGCACAGGAACCGGGAACCTACACGAATGATTTTCGCAAACAACCGGTACAGACAGATGCCCCACGCGATTATATCGACCGTTTCACCCAACTGTTCGTCGTAACCGATTATGCAATGGGCGGAGATATGGAAGCAATGAAAGACAACCCGGCCGTACGCTGGGTATTCGATCATCCGGAATATGAATTTACCGGTATTCGTTATTATGGCCAATATAAACCGGCCCGCCTCGAAGTAACCCCTTTACTCGGTCCGGGACTGGATATCAAAGCCGGAGAAAGCTTCGAGTCTTGCACAGCTTTTGAAATGCTTCGCGATGCCACCGACCAGGAACGACGCGGACTGGCAGAATGTAAATTCTGGCGTATGATGGCTCCGTGGACACAAGAAAATCCCATTTTTATGCATGTACGCCAATCGGATAATGAAGCTGTCAAACAGGCCATCGACCAATGCGCTGCGGTAGGTTTTGAAATGGTAATCATGACTTTCGGCAGTGGTTTTAAAATCGAAAATGATTCCGCATCCTATTTACAACGCATGAAAGAACTGAGCGATTATGCCGCCCAAAAGGGCATTGCCATCGGAGGTTATTCTCTCTTGGCAAGCCGGGGAGCAACAGACAAAGACGCCGCAATCAGTCATAAAACCGGGAAACCGGCCAACACACGTGAAGAAGGTAGCCGTTTCGGCATATCTCCCTGCATCGCATCCGATTGGGGAGATACCTACTTCCGTAAATTACAGAACTTCTTTACAACAACGGGGATGAATGTATTCGAAAACGACGGTTCATATCCCGGTGATCCTTGTGCTTCGACATCACATAGCGGTCATAAAGGATATCTCGATTCACAGTGGACACAATGGAAAAAAATCAGTCAGTTCTATCGTTGGTGTCGGGCCAACGGTGTTTATCTGAATGTACCGGACTGGTACTTCCTGAGCGGTTCCAACAAAACACCGATGGGATATGTCGAAACAAACTGGTCGTTACCCCGCGCTTACCAGGAGATTATCGAACGGCAGAATATCTACGACGGTACCTGGCAGAAAACACCCTGCATGGGCTTTATGTTCGTACCCCTTACCCAATATCACGGAGGTGGTGAAGCTGCTACGATCGAACCGTTGAATGAACATCTAGACCATTACGAGACACGCCTCCGGAACCTGTTTGGAGCAGGCGTACAGGCTTGCTATCGCGGTCCCCGTCTGTATGATACCGAAGCAACGAAAGAGCTTGTTAATAAATGGGTTTCTTTCTACAAGAAATACCGTCAGATACTGGATTCCGATATTATTCATCTGCGCCGCCCTGACGGACAGGATTGGGATGGCATCATGCACGTCAATCCGGCTTTGAAGCAGAAAGGTTTCATATCCGTTTATAATCCGCTGGATACTCCTATCTCGAAAGAGATCAGAATACCTCTCTATTATACCGGACTGACCGACAAAGTAACTATTAAAGAACAAGATCAGAACGTACAGGTGTACGTCCTGGAACGCGACTATTCCATCACAATCCCTATCACCATTCCGGCGAAAGGATATAACTGGTACATCGTCGAATAAACCGATTTGTATAACCATATAATATAAAAATCATGAATATCAATAACACACCGGCTAAACGTCTGATCCTTTGTTTATCGTTCGGCATCCTACCGATGTTGAATGCAGGTAACAGCAGCTTACAGGCTTCCATGCCTCATCCTGCCAAAAATCAGAAAAAAATATATCACAAAGGCTGGATCGACTTGAATAAGAACGGTCAAAAAGATATCTACGAAGATACTTCCCAGCCTATCGACAAACGGGTAGAAGACCTTCTCAGGCAAATGACAATAGAAGAAAAAACTTGTCAACTCGGAACCATCTACGGATATGGTGCTGTCCTTAAAGACACATTGCCTACCGGTGAATGGAAAACCCGTATCTGGAAAGACGGCATTGGAAATATCGACGAACATCTGAACGGGGAATGGAAACGTACCTCACTGGATTTTCCTTATTCCAATCACACAGAAGCGATGAATAAGGTACAGGCATTCTTTGTGGAAGAAACCCGGCTGGGTATTCCTGCCGATCTGACCAATGAAGGTATCCGGGGATTGAAACATGAAAAATCCACCTTCTTTCCGGCACAGATCGGACAAGGTTGTACCTGGGATAAAGAATTGATCCGGGAAATCGGACGTATTACCGGAGAAGAAGCGAAAGTACTCGGATATACAAATGTCTACTCCCCCATTCTCGATCTGTCACGCGATCCGCGTTGGGGCCGTACAGTCGAAAGTTACGGTGAGGACTCCTATCTGGTTGGCGAACTGGGACGCCAGCAAGTACTCGGTATCCAAAGTAACCGGGTTGTCTCTACTCCGAAACATTTTGCCATTTACGGTGTACCGGCCGGTGGCCGCGACTGTGAGTCAAGAACAGATCCTCACGCCACACCACAGGAAATACATGAGTTACATCTGGAACCGTTCCGTATTGCTTTTCAGGAAGCCGGAGCTTTAGGAACCATGTGTTCACACAATGATTATAACGGGACCCCCGTCAGTGCCAGTCACTATTTACTGACAGAACTGATGCGTGACCAATGGGGATTCAAGGGATATATCGTATCCGACAGTTGGTCTATCAGCAAGAATGTCGATTTCTATCATATCGTTTCCACACCCGAAGAGGCGGTTGCCAGCGAATTGAATGCCGGTCTGAATATCCGTACCTTCTTTGAAGAATCGGAAGTGTTTATCGAAACATTGAGGAACGCTCTGAAAAAAGGATTGGTAGACGAAAAGACATTAGATCAGCGCGTCCGCGAAGTACTCTATGTCAAGTTCTGGCTGGGACTTTTCGATGAGCCGTATGTAAAAGATACCAAGCTGGCCGATAAAGTGGTAAACAATGATAAGAATCGGGAAGTATCCCTTCGTGCTGCCCGTGAGTCGATTGTTCTCCTGAAAAACGAGAACAATACGCTTCCTTTATCGAAAAATATCAAGAATATTGCAGTGATCGGCCCACAAGCCGACGAAGTGAAATCACTGACTTCACGTTACGGTTCACACAATCCGAATGTAATAACAGGTTTGCAGGGGTTAAAGAACTTATTGGGAGACAACGTAAACCTGATGTATGCCAAAGGATGTAATGTCAGAGACAAGAATTTCCCGCAAAGTGATGTAATGTTCTTCGAACTGAGCGATAAAGAAAAAGAAGAAATCGACGAAGCGGTAGAAATAGCTAAAAAAGCAGAAGTAGCCATCGTTTACGTAGGCGATGACTTCCGTACGATCGGTGAATCCAGAAGTCGTGTCAACCTGGATTTATCGGGTAGACAAAAAGAACTGGTACGTGCCGTACAGGCAACCGGAACTCCCGTCGTACTGGTCCTCTTCAACGGACGTCCGGTTACCTTGAACTGGGAAAACGCCAACCTGCCTGCCATTGTGGAAGCATGGTATCCGGGAGAATTTTCCGGACAAGCCGTAGCCGAAGTATTATTCGGCGACTACAATCCCGGAGGTAAACTATCGACAACCTTCCCTAAGTCAGTCGGACAAATCCCCTGGGCTTTCCCCTTCAAGCCGAATGCTACCGGTAAAGGTTTTGCCCGTGTAGATGGTGAACTTTATCCATTCGGTTACGGACTGAGTTATACTACTTTTGAAATCAGTGACCTTCAACCGGCAACAACCCGGATTTCTGATGGCGATACCCTGACCGTAACCTGCAAAGTAAAAAATACAGGAGCCATAAAAGGGGACGAAGTGGTTCAGCTTTATTTGAATGATGAAACATCTTCCATTTCCCGTTTTGAAAAAGAACTATGCGGTTTCGAACGTGTTACTCTGGAACCGGGTGAAGAAAAGACAGTCACTTTCAAAGTAAACCGTCGTGCTTACGGTATGTATAACGACAAAAATGAATTTATTGTAGAACCTGGAAAGTTCTTCCTGTTTGCCGGAAACTCTTCCAAGTCAACCCCGTTAAATGCTGAATTTTATGTGGAATAGATTAATGATAGGCCTGTTGCTGCTGTTAGGCAGCCAGGCTGCTTTCTCACAGACATGGCTGAAAAAAACAGATAAGGAGATCCTCCAATATACGATGGATAACAAAGAACGTATCGAAAACACCCGGCAGACCGATACACTCTTCGCCATGACTTGCCGGGAAGAAGATGAATTAGGCCGTTTGTTCGAAGTTTCTTATTTGTTCAATATGAAGAACAATGTCTGTACATCTTACGAACGTCTGTTACCTGCTCACCGTTACTGGGCAGCCAACCTTTTAGAACAAGTTTCTTTACAGGAAGCCAATGCTTCAGGAGAAGAGATCGAAGTAGACGGAGAAATATTGAATGCTGTTTATACTTTTGGAGATTACCGGATACATGTCTTTCTAAAAGAAGATTCACTCTCCTTATTTTATACGCTATCTGATAAATAAACTCCAGTTATCCCCTGTCATTCATACGCTGGCAGGGGATTTTTTCAAAAAAACAATCTAAAAACGAAAGCCAGGTTTATGAGGTTACGCGATTTCAATAGGAAATTCAATGGAATAGACGAAGAATAAACAAAAAATCACATATCTTTGCAACAACATCAAAATTCTACAACGATTCATCCTTAATCTTCAATAAGCTATGATAAAGCACGTACAAATAGCATTAATAAGTCTACTCTCTCTACTATCCCTTTCAGGTTATAGTCAGAGTACATCTCCCTATTTTTTTTCGCAGATTGGGATTGAAGACGGATTGACACAAGGGTCTGTTGGAAAGATATACCAGGACACAGACGGATATTTATGGGTAGGAACCCAGGGAGGTTTACACCGGTATGACGGATACGAATTTAAAGTTTTCAAAAATAATCCAGCTGATTCCTGTTCTTTAACAGATAATAATATACAAGACATTGCCGAAGACAGGAATAAGAATATCTGGGTCATTACAGATAACGGCGTTCACAAAATAACGCATCAAACAGAGACAATCAAACGATATTATGTGAAAGAAACCCGTTTCATGCACTGCTGTCTGCTGAGTAAAAACGGGGAATTCCTACTTGCCGGAGAAAAGTATCTTTACCAATACGATGAACAAGGTGATTCACTTGTCTATAAAGATTGGTTGACCTCCACTCCTATCGCCCCCAATATAAAAGCCATGCAGGAAGATGAAGAAGGCAATCTGTATGTAGCCAGTTCTCAATCCGGACTTGTCGTACTAAACAAGCAAAAAGAAGTTATACATTATTATAAACACGATCCGGACGATCCGTCTTCCCTTATTAAAGGGAGTATTTGCGGATTATTTACTGATAGCAACAATCGGTTATGGATACTTTCCGAGACATCGGGAATATGCTATTTGGATAAGGCTAATAACAAATTTGTTCATTTGAATACGGCTAATTCAGCTCTGAGCAGCAACGTAGTCCGAACAATAGTGGAAGAAGAGTCCGGCACACTATTACTCGGCACTTTTGCCGGATTGAACCGTCTCGATCTGAAAACACTCCAGGTGACTCCTTATAAATTCAATCCGGAAGAACCCGGTGCATTGAGTTATTATTCCGTACACAGCCTTCTTAAAGACAATACCGGAGCTTTATGGGTGGGAACCTGGAAAGGGCTAAATTATTACAGTCCTGCCCGGAAACAATTCTATCAAATTACCCCTAATGCTTTTACCGGATTATTAGGAATGGGACAAGAAGATGAAAACGGCAATATTTGGTTCGCCACAGAAGGAGCCGGTTTGTTCTGTTATAATCCGGAGACACAGAGCCAACAGTTTTATCCCAAAAAGTCACCGTATAAAAGCAATTACAGTTCCAACATATTCAAATCGCTGCTGATCAAAGGCGACAGCATTATTTGTGCAACCAATGCCGGTTCTGTTTATCTGTTTTCTAAGAAAAGAAAAGATTACCGATTGCTTTATGATTATAACCGCGGTGATATCTATACGCTATTATATGACAATAAAGGTAGATTATGGATTCCAACTAATTCCAGTTCCGGATTGGTTTTAATTGATAAAAACAAAGAAATCAACCAGTTCCCAATAAACGGAGAAACCAGGAAATTCTTCTTCGTCTCCGCATTAAAAGAAATAGAACCGGATATTTTTATCATGGGAACGCTTAAACAGGAACTTTACAGGTACGACATGAAACAGGGAACACTCAAAACCATCTCTTCCCCGGAACTAAACCTGCCTGAAAATTCGAAACCCGGTGCCATCAGTACAATCCTGACTGATTCCTTGCAGAATATATGGGTCTCATTTTTCGGCAGCGGCATATATCGGTTTGATCGGGAGATGAATTTGCTCAAACATTATGCGGATGACAATGGTATAACTGATGGCTATATCTACACGATGATACAGGGTAAAGATCAAACCATATGGGCTTTATCCGGAAATAGTCTATATTATTACAAACCAGAGACGGATCATTTCATCTCGGTCCACAATACCAGCCAACAGGTTTTGGAGTTTACCCGACAGGCAGGAACCTGTGATAGCAAAGGAACACTCTATTTCCCCGGGAATAAAGGGATATTGTGTTTTAACCCCATTCAAATGAACAAAAACACATATATACCTCCCGTCTATCTAACCACCTTGTCTATTAATAATTTTCCGGTAGAATTTGGGAATAACAAATCGATCCGGTTAAAGGCTGACGAAACCAATATTTCTATCGGATATACTGCTCCAGACTTTATTTCACCCTCACAAAATCAATATGCTTACAAAATGGAAGGGGTAGAAAATGAGTGGAACTATGTAAAGGGGCGAAGAGTAGCTTATTATAGTAATTTAGCTCCAGGCAGTTACAATTTCAAAGTAAAGGTGGCAAACAACGAAGGATACTGGAACCCGCAGGAAACTTCTTTAAGCATTACAGTATTACCTCCTTTATATAAAACGTGGTGGGCTTATCTATTGTATATCACAGTGATATGCACTATTATATGGAAGTTCGTATACCATCAAAAGGTACGTCATGAACTGGAAAGTAATATCCGTTTTAAACAGCTTGAACAGGATAAAATGAAGGAATTACACGAGGAACGTATGAGATTATTTACCAACTTCTCACACGAACTACGCACTCCTTTAACACTTATTATTAATCCACTGGAGGATCTTTTAAGCCATAGTGCGTTCTCTACGGAGGTAAAAAACTCCTTGCAACTGATGCGCAGAAATACGCAGCGACTGCTCTTACTTGTTAATAATCTGATGGATGTGCAAAAATATGATGCACATAAAATGGTGTTGCAAAAAACAAAATTCAATCTGTCTGAATTTGTGAAAGAATTATATGATTCCTTTATATCTGTTGCTAACCATCGACACATCACATTTACCCAAAAGAATGCTATTCCTTATGGTTTTTGTGTCTATTATGATAGGCAAGAGATTGAAAAAGTGATGTTTAACCTATTATCCAATGCTTTTAAGTTCACCCCTGAACAAGGTGTGATCGAAATGAAATTATCGATATTATCCAAAGAAAGTGACGTAGTTCGTGTGAAACTTAGGCAAAATCAACAACTCATCGAAGATTACTATCTACACATACAAGTTTCTGATAATGGGCAAGGTATATCGCAAGAAGAGCTTGAAAAAATATTCCAGCCTTTCTACCGGTCTTCTCAGGATCTGCATCATCAGGTTGCAGGTTCCGGTATCGGTTTAAGTTTGTCACGATTTATCGTAGAACAGCATAATGGCATTATATGGGCGGAGACAATGCCTCAATCCGGAACCCGAATGCATGTACTACTTCCTGTACCGGAGAAACCGGTCAGTGTTCCGGTAAAACAAACAGAACCGGCTATTCCTGTTAATATCCAGGAGTTCATTCCGAACGATAAAAAAAGGAATACAACCATCACACAAACCCTGCTGTTCGTAGAAGATAATAAAGATGTATTGGAATATCTCGAACAACAATTTGAGAATGAATACAACATATTAAAAGCCGGGAACGGAAAAGAAGCATTGGAACAAATAGCTTTGAAAATTCCGGATTTGATTATCAGTGATATCATGATGCCGGAAATGGATGGATTGGAACTATGTACCCAAATCAAGCAAAAAGCCCAATTATCTCATATCCCAGTCATTCTGCTGACTGCCAAAACGATGCCTTCTCAAATAACGGAAGGATACAAGGCCGGAGCAGACGACTACATCATAAAGCCGTTCGACATCGCCTTGCTGCAAACCCGCATAAAAAACCTGCTAACCTCACGAAAACGGATACAGCAGAAATACGAGAAAAAACTGAATCTGAATGAACTGGGCGTCAAAACGACCCACCAGGACGAAGAGTTCCTGAAACAATACACCGCCATCATCAAAGCAAATTTCTCCAATCCGGACCTCGACGTCGACATGATCTGCAAAGAAATCGGTATGAGCCGGGCCAACTTCTACCGGAAGGCAAAGGCACTGACTGCCCTCTCCCCTGCCGAAATGATCAAGCATCTTCGTCTGGAAGCGGCTGCCCAAATGCTGCGTGAAACCAATTTAAGTATCTCCGAAATTTTGGAAAAAGTAGCATTTAGCAGCAGCGGCTACTTCGCCTCCTGCTTCAAAGCTGTATATGGCATGTCACCTAAAGAATACAGAAACGTCAATAATTTAAAAGATTAAAAACAAATATCCTTTATTAACAAGTAAAAATAGTCTCAAGCCCTCTATTTAGAGACAAAACTAACCTTTTTTGAAACGAAATAGGCTTTTTTAGCCTTGATTTCTCATCACTTTTGCAGCAGGTCAATCAATAAGTGTTAACCATTTATTATAATTTATATGAGAAACAAGTTTTTAACAATGTTGATGGGAATTTTTCTTTTCGCCCACCAATTAATGGCACAAGACATTTCTGTGTCAGGTAATGTAAAAGATGAGAAGGGCGAGGCGCTGATCGGTGTCTCTATCCAGGTAAAAGGGACCACAATCGGGAACATTACCGACATAGACGGTAATTTCATGATTTCTTCTGTGCCCGCAAACAGCGAATTGGTTTTCTCCTATATGGGATACCAAACCCAAACAATAGCTGTAAAGGGAAATAAGGTTATTAACGTTACATTAAAAGAAGACTCACAAGCCCTCGAAGAAGTGGTTGTAGTCGGCTTCGGTACACAAAAGAAAGTAAACCTGACAGGTGCCGTTGCTTCTGTCGGTGCCGAAGTGCTGGAAAACAAACCGGTTGCCAATGTCGGTCAGGCATTGCAGGGCGTTGTTCCTAACTTGAACGTGTCGGCAACGAATGCGTCACCAAACTCATCACCTTCATTCAACGTACGTGGTGGTACTTCTATCGGCTTAAAAGAAGGCAAAACAGACGAATGGGAGGTAAAATCCGGTAGTCCGCTGATCATTGTCGACGGTATCCAGGTAGATACAGACTATCTGAATATGATGAACCCGAGCGATATCGAAAACATCTCTATTCTGAAAGATGCTTCTGCTGCAGCCATATACGGTGCACGTGCAACGTATGGTGTTATGTTGATTACAACAAAATCCGGAAAAAACGAAACCAAGGCAACAGTTACATATAACTTAAATATGCAGTGGAATACACCGTCACACACTCCGGACATTCTAGATTCATACACACATCAACTGGCATCCAATAAACAGACAGAAATGACAGGTGGAACGGTGACTCCCTGGATGGAAACACTGCTGGCTGCCAAAAAGAAATATATGGAAGATCCGAGACCGGAAAATGCATGGATTTACAACGAAGGTAGTGCTACAGACATAACATGGGTTGCCAACAACAACCTGTATGAAAATTATGTAAAAAACTGGACACCACTTCAGCGTCATAATATCTCTATTAGTGGTGGTTCGGCTAAAACACGTTACTACATTTCATTGGGCTACCAACGTCAGGAAGGTATGTATGAAGTAAACACAGATGTACAAAAACGCTATAACATCAATGTGAACCTGACAACCAAAATTACAGACTGGTTCGATGTCGCATCCAAAATCTCTTTCAACACCAGCAATTATAACGAACCATGGTTAGTAAGTGGAAAAGGATCATCCGTATGGGCTTCTATGAAAAATGAACCTGGACGTAATTTGAATATGCCGTTGAAAACCGGTCCGAATGACCCGATTCCGAATGCATGGACAGACAATATTTTTGGTTGGTTAGCTTATGGTGCAACGCGCCAAACACACAACACCAACACTGTGTATAGTGTAGCTCCCACCCTGACCATCCTGCCTGAATTAAATATCAAGGCAGAATTGTCTTATCGCCCGACTGAATACTTCCAAAAACGTATCATACCTTTACGTGAATATGTGGTAAGCGATTGGGTCAACTTAAATACGACACATACTAATCCTTCCACTGTAAGAGAAGAAACAACCCATTCTGACTATTACACAATCAATGCATACGCAAACTACAACAAAGCATTCGGGCAACATAATGTATCAGGCGTTGTCGGATTCAACCAAGAATGGTATCACTATCGCAAACTATATGGAGAAGCTCAGGATATCCTGACAAATGACCTGCCTACTTTAGGTATGACTACCGGTACTCAATACTCTGGAGACAACGAGGAACATTGGGCCATCCGTGGTGCTTTTGTTCGTGCCAACTACGATTACGCCGGACGCTATCTGTTTGAATTCAGTGGTCGTTACGATGGAACTTCCCGCTTCGGAAAGAACTCTCGTTTCAAGTTCTTTCCGTCTTTCTCTGCCGGTTGGAGACTTTCAGAAGAGAAATTCATGGCAAATACACGCAGTTGGTTAGACAACCTGAAAGTTCGTGGTTCATGGGGTTCTTTAGGTAATCAGGATGTAGCCAATTACGCTTATATTGCCAGCTACGGTGCAGCCGACTATATCTCATGGGTAATGAACGGAGATCAGATCAAAGGTATGAGTCCCACAGGTATCATTGCCAGCGACTTGACTTGGGAAACAGCCAGCACGCTTGACTTCGGTGTAGACGTAACCCTGTTGAAAGGCCGTCTGGACGCCACATTCGACTGGTACACCCGTCGCACAACAGACATTCTTATGAACGGGATAAAACTTCCAGCTGTATTGGGCGCTACCGTTCCTAAGCGTAACTCTGGAGAACTAAAAACCAACGGTTGGGAATTAAGTTTGAAATGGAAAGATCAATTAAGTAACGGTATTCGTTACGATGTAGGCTTGGTATTATCCGACTACCAATCTGAAGTTATCAAATTTACAGGAAACCCAAACAAATTACTCTCTACCCTTTATGACGGTATGAAAATGGGAGAAATATGGGGGTATGAGACAGTTGGCATTTTGCAGGAAAGTGATTTTACTAAAGATGAAAATGGAAAATTGACTCTAATCGGTCCAAGTCAGACAAAAATTCAATCAACCATATATCCGGGTGATGTACGATATGCTGACTTAAATAACGACGGAGAAATATCCAAAGGCGATGAAACTGTTGAAAATCCAGGAGACCGTAAAATCATTGGTAATTCTACTCCTCGTTTCCAATATGGTATTACTGGTAACATTTCCTGGAAAAACTTCGATTTGAACATTTTCTTCCAGGGGGTCGGTAAAAAAGATGTATGGATTAATGACAACGTATTTTGGGGTGGTTCCGGAACTTCCGGTAACTGGGAAATGTATAATAACTCATGGACTCCGGAACGTACCAATGCCAAATATCCGATGTATGCCGGACGTATTTCCAGCATTACTCAAAGCGGTTATCTGTTTAACGCTGCCTATCTTCGTCTGAAAACATTGGCACTGGGATATACATTGCCGAAAGCTTGGGTAAACAAAGCTAAACTCTCTAATGTCCGACTGAGTATTTCCGGATACAATTTATTCGAAATCACTCAGATACCAAATCTTTATGACCCGGATCAGATTTCATCTTCTTATCCGATGATGCGCTCTGTTGCATTCGGTCTACAAGTTGGTTTCTAAATAGTACAATTCAAAATAGCATAAATCGATTATGAAATTAAGCATAAAAAAATACATTTTAGCACTTGGACTAGCTGCAACATTACTACCAAGCTGCAACGACGATTTCATGGAACGTTATCCGCTGGATAAAATTACCGATGAAAGTTTCTGGAAATCTGAAACAGATTTAAAAATGATGCTGAACAGTTTATATCCACTTTATATTATAGGGCACAGAAGTGGATGGGCCGATTCGGATATTAATCCTTTAGGAGTTACAGGCAGTCCATTGATGTATGGAGATGTTTATTCAGATAACTGTGTAAGAGCAGGTAACGAACTCAGTAGCTTAGCTGGCGAATTAATCGTTCCTACAGAAGCTAAAGAAAGTACAGGATGGTATTGGTGGAATTTACGTAAAGTAAACTTCTTCCTCTCACACTATGACAAAGCTGAATTAAGTCAGGAAAAGAAAAATGCTTATGCTGCTGAAGCCTATTTCTTCAAAGCTTGGGACTATTATCAGAAAGTTCTCTACTTCGGTGATGTACCTTGGTTGACAAAGGACTTAAACGTTGACTCTGAGGAATTATATGCTCCACGTGCACCACGTGCAGAAGTTATGGACTCTGTTTTAATGTGCATAAACAAAGCTGTCGACTGGTTACCGGAAAAAGCCAATCAGGAAACAGACCGATTAAACAAAGATCAGGCAAACTTCTTAAAAGCTCGTATTTGTTTATTCGAAGGAACTTTCCGTAAATATCACACGGAATTGAACTTACAAAACACAGCAAATACATGGTTAGAAGAAGCTGTAAAAGCTTGTGAAACACTACTCGGTAAATATTCACTCTATAAGGACGGTGATGATACATATTGGAAAATGTTCGCAGCTATAGACGTTTCCAATAATCCAGAAGTTATTTTATCTCGCAACTACCTGGAATCCAAAGTAGGACATGCTGCTCAACGTTATTACAATCAAAATAATTCTAACCGTGAAGCAATGGGAGCAACACGAGGACTCGTCGACGAATACCTTTGCATCGATGGGCGTCCGATTTATACAGGAGGTAGTGAAGGTAACTATGAAAAGAATCCGAACTTCCTTGATTACGGGAAATGGACTGAATTAGAAAATCGTGACCCTCGCTTAACCCAAACAATTTGTAAACCGGGAGAATACGTCACAATCTATCAAGGAGGTGTTGTTGATTTGGAACAAAATGGTATTACTTATCCAAATTTAACCTACAATGCAAGTGGAGCAGCAATGACTGGTTACCGTGTAATCAAACATTGGATGGGTGACCCTGAAGAAGAAAACCGTACAACTAATGGTATCCAGGCAGCTATCGAATTCCGTTATGCAGAGCTTCTGTTAATGTACGCAGAAGCAAAATATGAATTAAACGGAACATTGAGCCAATCAGATGTTGACTTAACAATCAATGCTTTGCGTGAACGTGCCGGATTTGATTTCGAAAAATATCCGACTGCCAAATTGACTGTTGGACAAGAACCGGCTGACCCGCGTTTGGACAAAATCTATGCAGACAAATTAGACTACACAGTCAGTCCTTTATTACGAGAGATCCGCCGTGAACGTCGTATTGAGTTAGCAATTGAAAATCACCGTTACGAAGATTTGATGCGTTGGAAAGCCGGTAAATTACTGACAGTGCCTTTGCGTGGTATGAACTTTCTTTCTGTTCAAGATTTATATGATGGAACTCATAACACCAAACCGGAAACGGCAGTAGCTGTAGAATTAAATAAAACAGTTTTTGTTGATGAAAACGGTTTTATAATCTGCTATCCAAAGAGCCCGTATCAAAATACAATTAAAGGCACATTACCTTGGGATGACTATCGCTATTACTGGCCTATTCCAAAAGAAGAATTAATTATGAACGAAAATTTTGTTCAGAATCAAGGCTGGGAAAATAAATAACAGGTTTGGTACCGACTAATATTGAAAAGAGGTTACCCGAATAATCAATCGGATAACCTCTTTTTTATCATTAGCTTTTAACGATTGACAGTAACAGAGATAATAATGATCGCATTTGATACGATTTTATATGTTTTCGTACACGTAAACCAGTACATTTGTATAACTAATAATCGAATAACATTAAAACAATATCATGAATATGCGATATAAACTCTATTTATTCTCGCTCTTATTAACCTTTCCTATATGGGGTAAGGCAACCACTGAGGCCGACTCGTTGCGTCAAATACAAATAAACCGCCTGCAAGAGCAAGTGGATTGGGTAAATCCCAAAGCTATCCGTGCTTATTTGGATGACTCAAAATCGTCATTGGGTGACCAAGCTCCCCGACTCTATCAAAAACTGGAAGAGCTGGAATCTTTATTGCCCCGGGTAAATCAGTATCTTGCAAAAGACACAAGCCTGCAAACAATTAACGAAGCAGAAAAACTGCTCGCCCTCAAACGGGAAATCATCTTAGCTAATCCCCTGCTGGATATCGATAACTTGTTGATAGCCCGTTACCATCTGGGCGATAAAGCACGCAAGGCCATGGGACCGTCGCTCGGTACATCCACAGCCAACTATAACTCCCTTTTCTCCAACAGACGCAAAGGATATGATGCCGAAATCTGCCATCTCTCCAATCTACGTGGAGAAATTCAAAGCAAGATACTCTATAAACCGACTGCGGATGTTCCCATTTCTGACATCCAGCTACATTGGGATGCCGATCGCCTGCTCTTTTCTTCGCTCGACGAAAACCGGAAATGGCAGATCTACGAAATAAACACGGATGGAAGCGGACTCCACCAAAAGATAACGGTCGATGAGCCGGACCTGGAATTTTGTGATGCTAACTACCTGCCGGACGGCAAAGTGGTCGCTACCTGCAATATCGGTTACAACGGTGTTCCCTGTGTGCATGGAGATGATGTAGTCGCCAACCTCATCTCTTATGATCCGGAAACGAAAAACATACGCCGGTTAACATTCGACCAGGATGGCAACTGGGCACCAATCGTCATTCCCAACGGCCGCCTGATGTACACTCGCTGGGAATACACGGACCTCACACATTACTTCTCCCGCATCGTGATGCATATGAATCCGGATGGTACAGAAAATAAAGCCCTATACGGCAGTGGTTCTTATTTCCCGAACAGTACGTTCGATATGAAACCGCTCTCCAAATACAACAGCCGTTTTATCGGTATCATCTCCGGTCATCACGGGACTTCACGTTCAGGACGACTGATCATCTTCGATCCGGCCAAGAGCCGCAAAGAAGAAAAAGGGATGATACAGGAACTGCCTTTCAGCAAACGTCCGATTATCCCGATCATCAAAGACGAGCTTGTAGAAGGCGTTTGGCCCCAGTTTATGAAACCGTATCCGCTAAACGAAAAATACTTCCTGGTAGCCTGCAAACCTGCCCCCGATGCACTTTGGGGAATCTACCTGGTAGACATATTCGATAACCTGACCCTCATAACCGAACAGGAAGGCGAAGGTCTCACCGCTCCTATCCCTCTGAAAAAAACGGAAACGCCCCCTGTCATCCCGTCCAAGATCAAACCGGGAGAGAAAGAGGCAACCGTATTCATTCAGGATATTTATGAAGGGGAAGGAACACAGGGAGTGCCTCGCGGAACGGTCAAATCGCTCCGTATCTTTGCCTATGAATATGCCTATATCCTCGCCCCATCCGACCACGATGCACAAGGTATCCAAAGTGGATGGGATATCAAACGTATCCTCGGTACGGTTCCGGTCGAAGAAGACGGTTCCGTCATGTTCAAGATACCGGCCAACACACCTGTTTCTATCCAGCCGCTGGATAAAAACGGAGCCGCCGTCCAGTGGATGAGAAGCTGGCTGACAGGTATGCCCGGCGAAATCGTTTCCTGTACGGGTTGCCACGAAGACCAAAACACAATCGCTATGCCCAAACGCACGACCGCTTCGACAATCAATCCCCATGCGTTGAAATCACCCGAAGGAGGCATTCGTCCTTTCACTTTCCGCCTGGAAGTGCAGCCGGTGCTAGACCGTAACTGTGTATCCTGCCATAACGGAACAGTAGCCCAGCCGGACTTCCGCAAAGATCAGATGGTCACCTACAAACGAGGTGTCCTGACCAAACTCGAACGTCATTACGACCAAAGTTATCTGAATCTGCATCCATACGTCTATCGTCAGGGACCGGAATCGGACATCTACGTACTCCGCCCTTATGAATATTATGCCAACAACAGCGAATTGATTCGTATCCTACAAGCAGGACATCACGGTGTAAAAGTACCCGAACAGGATATGCAGACCTTATATACCTGGATCGACCTGAATGCGCCTTATTTCGGGGCTTTCAGCCAACTGGACTTAAAAAAGGAAGCTCCTCAAAACCAGATAGAACGTCGTATGGAGCTGGCAGAAAAATACAGCGGTGTACGTGTGGACTGGCAGCAGGAAATCAAGGACTATGCCGCCTGGCTGAAAAACCGGGGAAATAATATTAGCGCTCCTTCGAAAGCCAAGAAGAAAGTAAAAACAGTCAAGGTCAAAGGTTTCCCCTTCAACCGGGAAGAAGCCGTGCAGAAACAGCAGGCAGACAACAAAGCTCCTCGCAAGCTGACTGTAGCCCCTGGTATCACGCTCGACATGGTATGGATACCTGCCGGTACGTTTGCCATGGGTGACAACAACGAACCGTCGGCCTCCCCTGCTTTCAAGGCACAGGTCCGGAAAGGATTCTGGATAAGCACGACAGAGATCACGAACGAGCAGTTCTGCGCACTGTTCCCCGAACACGACAGTCGTTTCATCGGGCAGACCTGGAAAGATCATACCACTCCCGGCTATGCCGCCAATCTTCCCAAGCAGCCGGTAATCCGTATCAGCTGGGATGAAGCAAATGATTTCTGTAAACAGTTGAGCAAAAAGAATCAGTGCAACATCACCCTCCCTACCGAAACACAATGGGAATGGGCTGCCCGCGCCGGATCGGCCGGTGATTTCTGGTTCGGGGACCGTCAGGCAGACTTCGGTCCGTATGAAAACCTGGCAGACAGTACCACCGTGGATCTCGCCGTTACAGGTGTAAACCCCAAACCGATGCGTCCGAACGACCCGATGCGTGAATTCTGGGATTTCTTACCCAAAGAACTGAACGTGAACGATCATCATCTGATCTCGGCAAACGTGGCATCCATGAAACCGAATCCCTGGGGATTATATGACATGAATGGCAATGTGGCAGAATGGACCCGCTCCGACTATGTGCCTTATCCGCTTAAAGAAAAAGCAGCCCCTATGAAAGCTGAACAGAAAGTTGTACGCGGCGGCTCCTGGCGCGAACGTCCGAAGTATTCCACTTCGTCCATCCGTAAGCCCTACTATCCGTGGCAACGTCCGTTCAATGTGGGATTCCGTGTGATCATTGAAGAGTAAACAAACTCAATTCTTAAATACAGAACATTCATTCTTTATTATCGAACTTGATTGATAAAATATAAAGTGGTTACTTTGTTTCGCTTTATATTTTTTATTGAGAATAATATTTTAAACAAACAAATGTTCAAAAAAAGGATTATGAAAAAGAGATTATTTAGTTTATTTACAATGCTTTGCGTATTATCTTTTTTCACAGCTTGTAGCGATGATGACAAAGAAGATGACAGCTGGAAAACTATTTCAAATACGTATAAGACAGAATCTTTAATTTTAAACGGAACTGCAGAAGATGCCAGTTCTTCTAAATCAGTGAAAGTTGATGCCAGTTCGCTGGAAGCAGCAACTGTAGTTCTTAATAATATTGTTATCGGCCAACCGGAAGTCAGTATCAATGCCCAAATGGTAAAAGAAGGAGAAAAATTCCTTTTAACTGGTTCTACTAAAGATGATAATAGTGAAACATCCATTGAAGGTAGTATCAGCACAGGCGTTCTTACTTTAAAGGTTTCTTACAAAAATACTTCTGCATTAGTTGGAACTTGGGCATGTGATGCAACAGATGCAACATCCAGTATTTATCTGAATTTCTCGAATGAATCAGGAAAAGTTCTTTTTGGCACAACAGAAGTAACCAACGATGTTTTCGTTAATTTCATGAAAAACATTGTAGGCGGTTATACAACTAATCTGACTTCCGTTGAGTTTAAGGAAGATGCTACTATCGAAATTAAATATGTAGATTTGAACAATAAGGAACCTCATACCTTAACAGGTCTACTGACATACTTTATCAAAGACTCAAAACTGTATGTTATTCCGAACTTAGCCGGACTCCTGTCATCAAAAGCTGATAGTACTTCAGGATTGGAAAGTCTATTGACTAATGGTATCCCAATGTCGTATAAATTAGAGAATGGTAAACTTACGGTTTATACAGAAAAAGCGTTGCTTACATCTGTATTACCAATCGTTAAACCGCTTTTAGAGACTATTACAGATCCTACTTTTGTCGCATTTAAGCCGATGATTCTTCAAGCAATCACAATCATCGAAGAAAGTACGACGTTTGATTTTGGATTAAATATGCTAAAACAATAAATTTCAAAAATAAGCGTATCAGTTCTGATACGCTTATTTTATATATACAACCTTCTACACTACCCTCTTACTTACAAAACTTCCAGATAACTCCTTCCATTCCCTGCCCGGCTCACACGTATCTGCACCGGAATGCGTTCCGTCATCTCCTGTACGTGCGAGATCACGCCGATCTTACGTCCTTGTGTACGCAGGCTTTCCAGGGCATCCATTGCAATACGGAGCGTATCGGCATCCAACGAGCCGAAACCTTCGTCGATAAACAAGCTCTCTACCTTCATCCGGTTGGAGGAAAGAGACGATAGCCCCAGTGCCAACGCCAGCGAGACCAGGAATGACTCCCCTCCCGAAAGACTGTGCACAGTACGGATCTCGTCGCACATATCCCGGTCGATCACCTGTAAAGCCAAAGTTTCAGGAACACGCTCCAACCGATAGCGGCGACTCAGGTCACGCAATTGTACGTTTGCATAATTAAGCAAGACATCGAGCGTATATCCCTGAGCGATACGGCGGAACTTGGCACCATCGGCCGAGCCTGCCAGATCATTCAGCTTCGCCCAACGTTCACTTTCCCGACGGCATTCCTCCAGTTCCTTCTGCTGACTGGCTATCTTCTGTTTGTTTTCTGTATTTGAACGAAGACGGAAAGCATACTCGTTCTTTTCACGGGTAACACGGGGTAAAAGCATTTCGAGGGTTTCCCCTTCATGTTCACGGTTCCAGGATTCGGACCAGTCGGACAAGGCTTTCCGGCGAAGTTGCAAATCTTCCGACGCTTTCTCCAGATCACGGGCAATCTGTTCGGAGATACCTTTCAGTTGGTCGGCGATACCTGATTGCTCAGTCTGAACTGCTTGCAAGCGTTTCAGACGTTCTTTTAATTCTTCTTTGCGGTTGCTATATTCCTTTTCAACCTGGTCGGCAGGCTTGCCGGACAGAAGTTTCGACCGTTCGGCCTGCAGAGCGGATAGTTCCGTCCGGTTTTTCTCATACCGCAGGGTAGCATCCTCTACTTCTTTTATTAATGAAGGGAGGAAAGAGGCAAAGGATTCGCATTCTGCTTTCTGGGCACTTTGTTCCCGTTGCAGTTGCTGTAACCGTTCTGTATTTTCATGCCAGCTGCGGGCAAAAGTCGTTAATGTTTCACGGAAAGAGTCCGGATCTTGCTGCCAGCCTTTCTGCCATTCATCATTTCCGAAAAGGCTGTTGGCGGCAGAGAGAGATTTATTAAGCGTTTCCTTACTTTCCGCGCAGATGGATTCTTCGCGGACAATCTGGGTTTCTACCAGTTTCTGACGTCCGAGGATGTCCGTACGTGATTGTTCAGCTTCCGTCAGTTCCTTATGTAGTTGTAAAAGCTGCTGACGTAACTGGTTCAGTTGCTTTTCACTGACGGTATAGGCTGTTTTACGGGCAGTTAGCTGCTGGAGTTGCAAGGTCAAAGCGGCAATCTGTTTCGGCATTTCAGACATAGTTGCATGAGTCACAGCCGGATGATGCGTACTTCCACACACCGGACAGGGGCTTCCCTCCTGCAATTTCTTCCGTAACTCCATTATATCACCGCTGGCTGCCTGCCGTGCCTGTTCGATCAATAGATTCTCACGTTCCGCACGAACAGCTTCCAACTGTTTCTCCAAGGCTTCCTGATCCTGCACTTTCAATTCCTGCTCCGATACACGGATAGATTCTTCCGTCCGTTGAAGAGCTGCACGTTTAGTCTCGGCAGTTTGTTGTACAGTCTTTAATTGTATAGCCAGACGTTCGGCCGTCTGACGGATCGAGGCAATTGTTTTATCGGATTTTTCCAACGTTTGCCGCGCAGCCGAAGCAGCATCCAGATGCAGCAACAAGGCCGAAAGTTGTTCCGCAATGCGCTCCTTACTTGCATAACGCTTCCGCCAATCGGTCAGGCGGGCGATCTCCGCAGTGCTTCGTTCCTGTTTGGTTTGGGCAGCTTTCAGCTTATCCTCACCTTCTTTCTTTCGTTGAAGTGCATCGCGGAGACGGGTTTCCGTTTCTTTCGCCGAACGGGTCGCTTCATTCAGTTGCACGTCAAGTTTGCGGGCCTGCTGCAATTCCTGTTGCAAAGCTTTGAAGTCGGCTTCCGAACGCTGTTCGTCCTGAATACCCTGCTCATATTCTTTACGGGCTGTATTCAGGAGCTCCGTAGCCCGAAGCAGCTTACCGGCAGCCTCCTTTTGTTGCTCCTGACGGGTAGCAATCTGCTGTCCGGTAGATTTAACGGCTTCCTGCAACGCCTGTTCTTCTGCTTTTGCCTTTTCAAGAACTGAAAAGGCGGCCTCCGATTCTTTGAGACGGGTCTGCAATTCCTGCTCCGCCTCTTCCGTAAGCAGTTCGATTCCCTGGATACGGGCTTGTATCTTGTCGTAGGCCTCTTTGGCTACTGCATTCTTTTCAAAGATCAGACGGGAGATGGAAGAATAAAGCTCAGTGCCCGTCAGCTTTTCCAGTAATGAAGCCTTTTCCCCCTGTTCCGCTTTCAGGAAGGTGGAGAAGTCATTCTGTGCCAGCAGGACAGAACGGGTGAACTGGTCGAACGTCAGACCGATCAGTTCGACTATGCGCGATTGCAATTCGGAACGTGTACCTTGTTCCTCCTGTTCCTTATCTATATTATATAATGTAACGCGGGGATTTTGCAAGCGTCCGTTCTCTTTGTCGCGGGCACGTCCGACCGACCAACGGGCCCTGTAACGGTGTCCGTTCAACGCCCGGAAATCGACCTCCGCATAACCGGAAGCCGTCCCCCTGCGCAATAGAAAGCGGGGATCGCTTTGCGGCAGCACCTCTTCATTGACATCCCGCAACTTCACATTGTTTTCTTTTGCCTGGTCCGTACGCGGCGTACGGGCAAACAATGCCAGGCACATGGCATCCAATATCGTAGACTTTCCCGCCCCCGTCGGTCCGGAGATGGCAAAGATACCGGCAGACAATAGGGGTTCGACCGTAAAATCCACTTCAAACTCACCTTCCAGCGAGGCCAGATTACGCCCCCGTATCGCTAATACTTTCATAAAGAAACCTCCCGCATTACATCCTTGAACAATGATTCGATATCCTCCGGCAACTCCCCGCCATATTTGCCGGTAAAGGCATGTTTCAGCATCTCCAGCGGATCGATCCGTTGCAGATCGCTGTAAGACAACGGGCGGGCGGTATCCTCCTCCTCCCGTTTCGGGTAAGACGGAACGATAGAGGTCAGGCGGACTGCTTTATCAGCAAGCGTCTCCTCCACCCTGTGGCGGAATCCCGGATCGGGCTCGGTCAGTAAAACACGTACTTCGATATATGGCCAGCGGTTCGGACTTTCGGACGTTCCCTCTTCGCAGGCAGGCAATTCTGCCAGCCGGGCAATCACCTCTTCCGGTGAAAGGGGTTGCTCCGGAATCCGATGCAAGTCGACAAGCAAAGGGACAGGCACCGGTTCGACCTCCGACAAGCATCCGTTATCGATCGTAACGGCAACGACCTGGTGGCGGTAGTTTTTCTCCGAAAAAGACATCGGCAGCGGACTGCCGGAATAGCGCAGGTTCTCCCTGCCTCCTATCCGTTGCGCTTTATGGATATGACCGAGGGCAGTATAAGCCAATCCCTCGTCGAATGTATCGGAAGAGACAGATTCCAGTCCGCCCATGATAATGCGTTCGCTCCGGTCGTCGTCCGACAACTCGGCCCCGGTAGCATGCAGATGCCCCATAGCGACCAACGCCTCGCCGGGTTGCCGCCTGGCGTCGGCATAGTCATACAGTTGGCGGTACATACGGTTGATACCTCCTATATAGGTATCGTGCGTTTCTTCCGAAGCCGGATAATCCCCTTGCCGGAGATAAGGAACGGCAAGACACCAGGCCTCCCGTTTCTTTTCCTTATTATATAAAGGTATCACCAGAGAATTAAAATCGATCTCTCCCGTCTCCGTCCGCCGGATGATCCCGACGATAGACGTATTCAATTCCTCCAATAAGGGGATGGGAGATTCCAACCGGGCTGCCGAGTCATGGTTGCCGGCAATGACGACAATTTGCAGGTGTGGATTGCGACGGTTCGCCTCCTTCAGAAAATGAAAGAAGCGCCGCTGAGCCGCAGCAGATGGGTTAGCCACGTCGAATACATCCCCGGCAATCAACAGGACATCCGTCTGCTGCGCAGCCAACGTATCGACCAGCCAGTTCAGGAAAGCATCGTGTTCCTCCTCCCGGTCGTAGCCGAAGAAGGTTTGCCCCAAATGCCAGTCGGCAGTATGTATGATCTTTAAAGACATCGTTTATCTTGTTTCCGTTAAATGAAGATTCAAAGATAAAAGATAATTATATACCTATAATCAATCTATCAAAATAATTATTTATAGAACCAAATGAAAGGATTCTCAAATAAACCTTACTTTTGCAACTATATAATAAAAGAAATATTTATGAAAAAAGTAATCGTATCACTGCTACTAACTATAATATTCTGTACCCTTCCGGCCTTCAGTCAGAAAGAAAAGAACGAACTCGATGCCTCCCAAAAAGCTTTCATTGTTTCTCGTTTTTGTACTGAAGTAAAATATAATTTTGTCCATTACAACAATCTTCCATACAACTGGGATAGCTTATGCATGGCCAATTTACCCTCACTAACAACTACACAATCAGACGAGGACTTTATAAACGGACTAAAACAATTATGCGCACAGCTCCATGACGGACATACGTTTATTTACCAAACAAAGTGGTCGAAAAATCCTAAAGAATGGCCCCGCTCCTTTCCTATAGCAACCAAACGTGTCGGTGATCAGGTATTTGTCACTTCTGTCCATAATTCGGAATTCAAAAAGCAAGGTATATCCTATGGTTGTGAAATACTGGAGATCGATGGAGAGAAGGTACTGGAATATGCCAATAAGCATATCACTCCATACCTAGCCTCCTCCACCCAGCAATGGTCGGACTATGCTCCGTTCAGAGGATACGAACTGACCAATGCTATAGGAACCAAGATTTCACGCATGCTTCTACGTTCCCCCGAAGGCAAAATAATCACAATAGAGAGCGATCGAAATATTCCCTGGGATATTCCTGCCGACTCATCCGTATTCGAATACAAAGTGCTTGACGGTAATATCGGTTTGCTATCCATCAAAAGTTTTTTAAATGATGACTTTCGTCGGGAAGAGTTTGACAAGATATATGAACAGATTTTAAAGACCAATGCCCTCATTATCGATATCCGTGATAATGGAGGTGGTAATTCGGATCATGCAGACTACATAATCCGACATTTCAATGACCAGCCTGTTAGACTGGGCCGCTGGAGTAGCCGGATGTATATTGCAGCTCACGGTTCATGGGACTATCCCCAAGAATGGTTCATGGAAAGTCCGAACCCGATGGAGCCTGTTAAAGATAAACCAATCTACAAGAAACCGATTGCTTTGTTAATAAATGCCACGACGTTTTCTTCAGCAGAAAACTTCAGCGTCACATATCGAGGACTTAACCGGGGTAAAATAATTGGAACTCCGACAGGGGGAAGCACTGGAAATCCGATATTTATAGACTTGGGATTTGGTTTAGGATGTAGCATCTGTACCAAAAATGAATGGGAAGTAGATGGACGTAATTTTATCGGAATTGGTATCGTTCCGGATATAGAGGTAAAAGAGAATGCTGATATCTTTCTAAAAAACAAAGATATAGTAATAGAAAAAGCCCTGGAAATCTTAAAAGATTCATTATAAGCAAAAGCTAACTTAAAAACCCCTATCTTTGCACTCTTAACAAATAACACTGGTATGGATTGGTTGCAGGAAGCTTTTTTTGAGCCGACGATGTTGCAGGCTGTTATCGTGATCTCACTGGTTTCAGCGGTGGGACTGTTTTTAGGAAGGCAAAAGATATTCGGTATATCACTGGGTATCACCTTTGTTTTCTTTGCCGGGATTATGGCCGGACACTTCGGGATTGTGGTCAATAAGGACATGCTGAACTTCGCACAGAGTTTCGGCTTGATCCTGTTTGTCTATTCCCTGGGGCTGCAGGTCGGTCCGGGTTTTTTCTCTTCACTGAAAAAAGGCGGTGTCGCCATGAATATGATGGGGCTGGGGGTGATCCTGCTCGGATTGATCATGACGCTTGCCCTCCACTGGACCACAGGCGTTTCACTTCCAAATATGGTCGGATTACTCTGTGGAGCAGTCACTAACACGCCGGCACTGGGAGCTGCCCAACAGGCTTTATTACAAGTAGAGCCATCCGATTATAAAGAAGTGACCGACATGGCACTCGCGTGCGCCGTTGCTTATCCCCTAGGCGTTGTAGGTGTGATCATGGCGATTATCCTGCTGCGGAAAGTGTTCGGGAACAAGAACTTGCCGGACGATAAAGAGAAGCACAATACCAAACCCAACATTACAGAATTTCATATCAGCAACCCGGCAATCTACGATAAGAGTATCAAGGACATCATGCAGCTGACGGAGAAACATTTCGTTATCTCCCGTGTATGGCATAATGGAAAGGTCAGCATCCCTACGTCCGACACCATATTACGTGAAGACGATCATTTGCTTATCATCTCCCATAAAGCGGATGTCGAAACGATCAAAGTCCTTTTCGGGGAACAGGAGAATGTCGACTGGAACAAGGAAGATATCGACTGGAATGCGATCGACTCGCAGCTGATCTCCCGCCGTATCGTCGTTACCCGCAACCGGGTGAACGGAGTAAAGCTCGGATCGCTCCGCCTGCGCAACCTATACGGTATCAATATCACCCGTGTCAACCGTGCCGGTATCGATCTGGTAGCAGACTCCGCCCTTCATTTACAGATCGGTGACCGTCTGACGATTGTCGGTGAGAAGAATGCCGTAAACAATGTAGGTAAGATTCTCGGTGACGAGATCAAGCGCCTGGACAACCCGAACCTGCTTGCCGTATTTATCGGTATCTCGCTGGGTGTCCTGCTGGGGTCGCTCCCTATCATGCTGCCAGGTATGACTACCCCTATCAAACTGGGTATTGCCGGCGGTCCGATTATTGTCGGTATCCTGATGGGTGCTTTCGGTCCTCGTTTCCATCTAACGACCTATACTACCATGAGTGCCAACCTGATGCTGCGCCAGCTGGGTATCGTGATCTACCTGGCGGGACTGGGTATCGATTCGGGAGCGCATTTCTTCGAGACGGTATTCCGGGCGGAAGGTTTGTTATGGGTCGGACTGGGATTCCTATTGACAATTGTGCCGGTGCTGATAGTCGGCTTCATCGCTTCACAGTTCCTCAAACTCGATTACGCCCATAACGTCGGAATGCTTTGCGGCAGCATGGCAAACCCGATGGCACTGACTTATGCCAATACAACGGTGGAAGGCGACGAACCTTCGGTAGCCTATGCAACGGTTTATCCGCTTTCAATGTTTATCCGGGTAATATCGGCACAACTTATTATTATGCTGTTTATGTAAATAATCCTGATAATAAAAAAGCCCGTGGCTACTTCGATGGAAGTGCCACGGGCTTTTTTGTTATCAGATATCCTGTTTATTCTGTATAAATAGAAAGTTTAGGATGATCATTATAAAGATTCTTATTTGCCAACTCCTCTGAATCGGTAATACGATACAGATAGTATTTACTATTCGGGCAAAAATCAGATTGGTCAGGGAATTTGAAGTAACGGTGTCCCTGAGCTTTTTTCTGAACAGTGTGAGTCTGGCCGTTTCCATCCGTATACGTATAATCGATAGGATCGTCCGGATATACCTTACGAACCACAGTTTGTTGATTACGGATAATATCGATCAGGCTAAAGCCTTCTCCCCATAACTCTTTACGTCGTTCCAACCAGATAGCATCCAGCAGCTCCTGTTGTGACAGACCGCTTGGAACCGTCTGTGCTCCCCTCGCCGTTTTCAGATCGTTCAGCTTATTCACAGCATCCGGGTCATTCAAACGGGCTTTTGCTTCCGCATTAATCAGATAGATTTCGGAAACGCGCATCAAGACGATATCTGCCACCTCATTCTCAATATCACGGAATTTGAATTTGGAATAACGCATCCATACATAAGAAGCACTTTCTTTATCCGCTCCCGGATCTGTAGCCCAGAAGATCATCTTCTTACGGTAATCACCCTCGTCAAACTGATCGCGGAAATAAGGGTCCATATTGAAGCTGTAATAATAAGAGCCCGGTGTTGTTGTATCCAGGAAATGGAACTGGTAACTGGCGTTGCTCTGATCATTGGTCTGCGGATGGCCCCAAATCCATTCTTTGTTATCAACCGTACTAAATCCGTCATTATATTCACTCTCGCTCATCAGGTAGTTATCTTTAGCTAAAAGCTGATCTGAATACATTTTAGCTTTGTCCCATTCACGGGCATACAGACAAGCACGGGAAAGAATACCTAATACAACCTCATTATCAATTTTATGCTTGGAGTTACGTACATATGTTTCAGGAATCAGCTCCAACGCTGCTTCCAGGTCACTGATCGCCTGCGCGTAAACTTCGCTTACACTGGATGCGGGTTTTCCTTCTGCTGCTATATTCTCGTCGGTCGATTGTGTATAAATAGGCGCACATACGGCATTCGGATCTTTATCGATAGCAAAAGAATAGGAAGATGCCAGATGCAGATAAAGGAATCCGCGTAAAGCCAGTGCCTGTCCTTTAATACGGTCTCTGTCGAATTGTGTTCCTTCTGCGTTATCAATATTATCGAGTACGCCGTTACAATCGTTAATAACACGATAAGCCAATAACCAGCTCAACGTGTTCGTACCTCCTTTACCATAGATGGCACTGAGCTGGTTATGGGATCTGAAACCATATTTATCATTCAATACCACATCGGATCCCATAGCATCGTTTGCACGCAACATAGCGCCATAGCCTGGGTTGGCATACGAGTTGAAAGTCTCCATCAAATAGTTCCAACCACCGTTAAGTACCTTTTCCGCATCTACCGTTTTTCCGAAAACGGAACCGGCATCCACGTAGGTCGTAGGAATCGTATCCAAATCGCAGGAAGTAAACATACCGGCTCCCAGCGCAATTGAAAATATATATTTAAAAATAGTCTTCATATTCTTCTTGTTATATTAAAGTTTCACATTGATACCAAATGAGATAGTCTTCATTGCCGGATAACGGTAATAAGTAGAACCTCCGACCGTTTGTTCCGGGTCCAAACCCTGCTGTTTTGTAAACGTCAACATATTTTCTGCCTGGAAGAAAATACTGGCATCTTTCAAAGTCAGCGTATTCAGAATCGTCTTCGGCAGATTATAAGAGAATGTAATATTCTTCAGGCGCAAATATGAACGATCCACCAGGAAACGATCCGAAGAATTTGTCCATGAACTTTTCGGGGAAGTAGTCAGACGCGGAACATCCGTGTTTGTATTTTCCGGAGTCCAGCGATCCAGCATATCTACACTCCAGGATGTACCTGTAGGTCCCTGGCTCATCAATGAAAGTTTATCACCGTTATAGATCTTACCTCCTAAAGAGTAAGAGAACAGGAATGACAGAGAGAAATCCTTATAGGAAAGATCCGATTGGATACCCCCTGTCCATTTGGGCAAAGAGTTGCCGCATTTCACTTTATCGGATGTTGTTGTCGAAGAATAATCTTCCGTAGTCACTTTCTCACCGTCGTTATTATAGCGATACCACATCGGGTTACCGTTTTCCGGATTCACACCAGCCCATTCTACCAGATAGAAATCATACAAGGAACCGCCTTTTACCCATTTCTTGTTACCGCTCCACATTTCGTCAGCCGGCAACGAGGTGATCTTGTTTTTATAAGTAGTGGCATTCAATGATAGTTTCCACTTCCAATCCTTTGTTACAATAGGATAACCGGCGATCTGTAATTCCCATCCATAGTTCTTGATAGCACCGATGTTTTCATCCATACTGGAGAAACCGGAAGACGGAACCAGGTCTTTTGAGAACAACAGGTCTTTTGAACGACGTTCGAAATATTCTACAGTACCGCTTAAACGGTTATTCCACAAACCGAAATCCAAACCGACATTGGTGTTCAGGTTCGTTTCCCATGACAGGTTCGGAGTAGCCAGACGATACGCATGCAATCCGGATTCGCCGAGGTTGTTACGGATAGAATAGAGTGCCTGATAAGCATAGTAACCCACCTGGTCATTACCCTGTGCACCATAGCTGGCACGCAGTGACAAGTTCGAAAGCCAGCCGGATGTCTCCGCCATAAATGCTTCCTGCATAATCTTCCATGAAGCACCGACCGACCAGAAAGTACCCCAGCGATGGTCGGGGTGGAAACGTGAAGAACCATCCGTACGAACAGATCCCGACAAGAAATATTTGGAAGCATACGAGTATTCGGCACTACCAAAATAGCTCAACAATTTATATTGGTCGCTGTCTCCTGAGAAATCACTCAAAGAGGAAGCTGCATCCGGTTCATAGAAACCGTCCATGATCACCTTGCTGCGTGTTCCGCCAAAATTAGAAGTATTATATTCATAATATTCCTGACCTACCATGACACGGATATTATGGTTATCGTTGATCGTACGCTGATAATTAACGACGTTATTGAAAGTCATACCTGTAGTACGGTAGTTCTGTTTACTTACTTCACCACCGCTGATAGAACCCGGACCATATGTCGGGTTATCGTAATTATGAAGGAATTTACTGTTATAGTCAACATTCAAAGACATTTTATAAGTAAGTCCTTCTATAGGAGTAACCTGTACATATCCGCGAAGAGAAGCAGCATCCCGCTTAACCTCACGCTTGTCATGCGGCATGGATGCCAGCAAGTTATATTTTGCATATGAGTTAGGACGGTATTCACCGTAATCGAACATACGGTCGCCGTTTTCATCCAAAAGGTATGCGCCGGTCTTCATATCGCGCTGGTATACCGGATAGAAAGAAGGCAATGAACGTGCGAACGCAACGACGTTGGAAATGGCAGAGTCATCTTGTTTAGGAGAATCCTGAACCGAATGCGTTCCGGACAGATTCAAACCGACCTGTAACCATTTACGAATATCCGACGTTATATTGGCACGCAGGGTATAACGTTTGAAACCGGAACAAATATAAGCACCCTGATCATTCATATAGCCTGCAGAAGCAAAGTACTTGGAATTTTTGCTACCGCCGCTTACACGTATATTCAGATCTGAATAATGAGCATCCTGTGAAAGAGCATCATCCCAACTGTCATTCCATAGAGGATTTGCACCGGAAACCAATTTCCCATCAAGCCCCACCGGTTCCGGAAAAGCTGATCCATAAGGGTTAATACCCAAATTACCGGTTAAATTACTTGATGCATAGGCAGCAGCATCTGCAGCCGAATAACCGTTATCCATACGATAGTTGCGCATGGCTTCCCAATACAATTCAAAATACTGGTTCGTATTTACCTGATCGTAATCAGCACGCGCACGGCTTGAAAAACCATACTTGGCAGAGAAATCCACTGTAGGTGCACTCTCTTTCGTACCTTGTTTGGTAGTAATCATAATGACACCGTTTGCAGCACGTGAGCCATACAGGGCAGCAGAAGCAGCATCCTTCAACACGGTTATAGACTCGATGTCCGATGAAGCAATGGAAGAAAGCGCTCCGTCATAAGGAACACCATCTACAACATACAACGGATTGGTCGAAGCGTTGACCGACCCGACGCCACGGATAAAAATCGTAGCATCCGATCCCGGCTGTCCGCTGGATGAGAATGACTGGAGTCCAGCAACGGTTCCCTGTAATGCTTTCGACACACTACTAACCTGTGCTTTCTCGATCGTTCCGGCAGGAATAAAGCTTGCGGAACCTGTAAATGTTGATTTCTTGGCAGTACCATAAGGAACGGTAATGATAACTTCGTCTACCATCTGGCTCGTTTCCTGCAGCTCGACATTAATCACTTTACGTTTGTTTACCTGTTCGGTTACCGTCTCATAACCGATAAATGAAAATACAAGGCTTTCATTGCCTTTTACCTGAATGGAATAACTTCCATCGATACCAGTGATTGTACCGCGGGTCTGCCCTTTCACAAAAACAGCCACACCAGGAATTTCTTCACCTCCCGCAGTGACTTTACCTGTCACTGTAATATCCTGTGCATACGCAACAGCACAAAACAGCAAACTACACAAAAATAAATAAAATTTGCTCATAAACTCAGCTTTGTTTAGATGTTTATAAATTACACACTTATCAATACTATATGATGATCCCTCTCAACACAAATTAATCCTTTCCGGATCAACTCACTTTTCTTGAATTCAATTTTCGATTGTTATTTATATGCATATTTCAGATTAGTATATTATTTAGATTTCATCAATGAAATCTAAATTAAAAGCCCGGGCTTTTAAAGTTTAATATTGGCTACTATTTTCTAGTCTTATTAATATGAAGGCAACATTGTTTAATTATTATTTTACTAGCGCTGCAAATATATATAAATTATCTTAACCCAAGATACGCATTTTAATTTATTTTTATCAAATATGGAACAAAACGTAAACAACTACATGATGAAGGTCGCCCAACAGAAACGAAAAGGCGGGAAGAGCAGTTCGGCGGATATGTATCGGGCTGTAAATAACCGACTGCAACGTTTCCCCGGCGGGATGAGCCTGATCTTCAGGAAAGTAAAAAAGGGCAGCATCCATATAGACGCTGCCCTTTTTCTTATATCTATTCTTGTCAGATTATCCTCTCACAATCTCTTCATTTTCCTTATCCCAGTACATCGTGCGTCCTTCCAGATAAGCATGCGTACCCATGTGGGCGGTCATGGCTTCCTGGAATGCAGCATCGATGTTACAGCTGGGCTGTTTTCCCTGGCGGATACATTCCAACCATTCACGGATGTGGAGATGGGTCGTGTCGAAACGTTTACCGCCTACATAAGTATAAAGCAAACCGCGCTGGGCGAAGTACAACTCCGTAGGCGACGTGATGGCATCCACCGAATTTTGTCCCGGCACATAGGTGTAGAACGGCTCGTTCGGCTTGATGATCCCCTGGTCGATCTTGTCTTTATAGATTTCGGAAGCAGGGTCGGCCTTTAAGGTAATCGTATTGGAAAGCTCCATCTGGGCATCATGCCCCATGATCACTTTTCCACGCGGACGGTTGCTTGCCAGTGTGGCACTGTACAACATCGTCATATCGCGGTCCGGAAACTCAAAGGTAGTCTGCAGCACATCCGGCACGGTACGTCCGTCCTTGAAGAAGTAGACACCACCGGAAGAGGTAGCCGAATGAGGGATCCCCACACCGAATATCTGATTGATGGCATCATACTCATGCGTCAGCAAGTCGCCGCTCAATCCTGTACTGTAATCCCACCAGCAACGCCAGCGGAAGAAACGTTCGAGGCTGAACTTGTCGCGGGGATCGGGACCGATATACCGTTGCAGGTTGTTCGATGTCATATAGTCGGTATATTCCTTAATACGTTCTTCCGGTCCCTCAAACTGTTTCCAGTCGATCGTTTCCGGGGAAGCACCGTCGATCAACGGATACACCCAGGCACCGTTCGGATCGTTGCGGTTGGTACATACTTCAATCAGCGAGACTTTACCGATCAGCCCCTTGTCGATGATCTCCTTGGCACGGATATAACTGTCTGTCTGACGGCCCTGGTGTCCCAACTGGAACACGATACCGGTTTCTTTCACCACTTTACGCACCTCATATGTTTCGGGGACTGTCCATGAAAGCGGTTTCTCTACATAGACATGCTTACCTGCTTTGGCAGCTTCCATCGCCATCGTACTGTGCCAATGGTCAGGAGTAGCGATGATAACGGCATCGATATCGTCAGCCGCCAGCAACTCCTTATACGTCCTGTAACGCTTCGGAGCTTTGCCGAACTTACCGTTCGATCCTTCCCGGTGAATATTGGATGCAGCCAGTGCAGCCGCCTCACCATACACATCGAAAATGTCGCATACGCCGGTCACCTCGATATTCAGATCGTCCTGTTCCAGGAACTGCTCGTAACGTTTGTCTTTGCTGTCATTCTTCGCCCCTTCGATCAGTCCGTCGATCCAGGAAGGTTCGGCAAAGCCTGCCGCACGCATCAACTGTTTACCGCGGATACCGAATCCGATCATCCCGATACGTATCTTTTTTCCGTCCGGCTGGGCTGGGATCATATGATGTTCCTGATCGAAACGGAAAGCACTGCCCAGGCTCTTCGATTCCTTATCGTGCTTTTGTTTTCTGTATACGCCATAACCCAACGCACCCAACACAGGGATGGTAGCCAATGTCTTCAGGGCATTACGACGGCCTTCCGATTCGGGGCCTTTACTTTTTTTCGGAGTATTGTTATTGTTCTCTGTTGCCATGCTGTTACATTAATTTGAGTTTAGACAATAAGGGAATCGCCTTTTTCAGGTAGCGGTCCAGCCCGATAATATGAGAGGTGGGGAAAGCCAGCAGTACAGCCAGTGCCGCCATCTCGACGAGATTCTTGTCTATCCACAGGTATGAACCTTCAAACGGCATCATATATTGTGCGCCGATGAAAGAAGGATGGGAAAGGTAATAAAACGCAAGCAATACCATTGCCCCGATAGAAGAGAGTTTACTGAAAGCACCCGTTATCAGTCCGAGACCGATCAACAGCAGCGCCCATTCATTCAGCGCATTTACCATGTTCATCATAGCCGGATCACTAGCCAACCCGGCAAAAAAGTCAGACATAAAACCTTTGGAATCGAGGAGGTAAGGAAGCGACGTCCATTTGGGATTCAGGATCTTCACCAGTCCTTCGTAGGCAAAATGCCAGCCAATGAATAATCGCAGGACGACCATCGCGGTCAGCTGCGCAGAAGTGTAAGAATCTTTCTGTATCATTTCATGTATTTGATTTAACCCCGCAAATATAGGGATAAAATCCGGAGATAAAAGACATGAAAAGATTTATGATACTACAACTTGCTACATTTAACCATAATTTTACTACCATCGGCAAGGGTTGTAGCAAAAAGATACACATTTCCCCCATCCGTTATCTTTGTTCGTTTGCGCAACTCTTCGACGGACAAGGGGAAGTTACGGACAGTCATATTTGCCTGAGGAATCTCTTTGGACAGGCTCTTGCACAACTTCCCGGAAAAAGGATAGACCTCTTCGACAACGAAGCATCTGCCGGGAAAGTTTTCGACCTGGGTATCGGAGGTGTAGAGATGGCTGCTTACATGCAGTTTCTCCAGCCCGAAACGGGTTGCCACACACTTGAAGGCTCCGGCTTTCAGCAAAGAAGCATTGGGTTCGTAAAAGAAACGGCCGATCCGGTTTGCCGGATGCAAAAGCTCGGAATATTCTTCTTCCAATGTAAAAGTAAAAGCATCTTCCCTCCCGCTGCTGTCATAATTGATGCAATGGATAGCCGGTGAAGTGACTGCACTCCCGCGTTCTATAACAAATAAAAGTTCCTTGCATTCATTCTTCACTGACAGAACATGTATCTGAGTCGTTCCGGGTAACAGTTCAAGTGTTTGCCGGATATCGGCCATCGGAGATAACTTCGCAATCACTTTGGGAGCATGGAGGAACAGGTCGGGCAAAAGAGCTGGCAGATCCGGTTCGCAATCGGGCAAAGCATAGACACGTTTGTTGCCTTCGCCACGACGGGCGGGATCGATATAAAAGACATCGACCTGGGGTAAACGGGATAAAAGCTCCGTGCTGTCTCCTTCGATCACCGTTATATTATCCGCTCCCAAGACGGAGAAGTTATTCCGTGCCGCCTCGCAATATCCGGGGAAACGTTCGATATAATCGACATGACGGACCCGGCGGGAAAAATAATAACTATCGATTCCCAGCCCGCCGGTCAGATCGCACAGCGTTTCGTTCTCCTGCACCAAACGTTGCTTATAAAAAGCCGTCTGTTCAGACGAACATTGTTCGGCGGATATCTTCGAAGGGAACAATAAGGCATCATTGGCATACCATGAAGGCAGTTTCTCCCTGATCTGGCGGCGGGCAGCGATCTGGTCTGCCGCAAAAGGAACATCGATCGAAGGATAACGGGAAGCACTCAACAAGAGACGTGTCAAATCATCCCCTGCATGCTCTTTTACAAATCTCCGGAACTCATCAGTCTGTTTCATGCCGCAAAGATAAGAAGAATTCCTGTATATAGATTTTTTCAAAAAAAAGTAGCAAATCATTTGCAGTTTGTCAGAGAATATCTATATTTGCTGCCGTAATAACAGAAAAAACAATGACAACATTTATAGTAAATACATTTTGGTGGTGGCGCTCTTTACTCCTCAAACGGTCGTAAGGAACGCAGTCCTGTGTATATACTAGTCAAGATATCATAGAAAGGTCTGTCGCACTTGCGACGGGCCTTTTTTCTTTTTACAGCATTCACGAAATACAATTAAAACAACATAGCAAAAAGATGAAAACGTATCAAGTTGACAAAAACGGTTATTATGGAGAGTTCGGCGGAGCATATATCCCCGAGATACTTCACCAGTGTGTGGAAAACTTACAGAACACTTATTTGGAAGTACTGGAAAGCGAAAGTTTCAAACAGGAATTCAATCTGTTACTCCGCGATTACGTAGGCCGTCCCTCTCCTCTTTACCTTGCCAAACGGTTAAGCGAAAAGTATGGCTGCAAGATCTATCTGAAACGGGAAGACCTGAATCATACGGGAGCCCATAAGATCAATAACACGATCGGACAGATCCTGCTGGCACGCCGTATGGGTAAGACACGCATCATCGCAGAAACAGGTGCCGGACAACATGGTGTGGCAACAGCAACCGTCTGCGCCCTGATGAATATGGAGTGTATTGTCTATATGGGTAAGACGGACGTGGAACGCCAGCACGCCAATGTGCAGAAGATGGAAATGCTCGGAGCAACAGTCGTTCCGGTCACATCCGGTAATATGACCCTGAAAGATGCGACGAACGAAGCGATCCGTGACTGGTGTTGTCATCCCTCCGATACGTATTATATCATCGGTTCTACCGTAGGTCCTCATCCTTACCCGGATATGGTAGCACGTCTGCAATCCGTTATCAGCGAAGAGATAAAGAAGCAACTGCTGGAGAAAGAGGGACGGGATCATCCGGATTATCTGATCGCTTGTGTGGGAGGAGGCAGTAATGCAGCGGGGACTATTTACCATTTTGTCGATGATGAACGCGTGAAGCTCGTACTGGCGGAAGCCGGAGGAAAAGGAATCTGTTCCGGTCAGAGCGCCGCTACTATCCAATTGGGAAAGAAAGGCATTATCCACGGAGCACGGACACTGGTGATGCAGAACGAAGACGGGCAGATAGAAGAACCTTACTCGATTTCTGCCGGACTGGATTATCCGGGTATCGGTCCGATCCATGCAAATCTCTCCGTTACTCACCGGGCTTCCATCCTGGCTGTCGACGACGATGAAGCGCTGGAAGCGGCCTTCGAACTGACACGACTGGAAGGGATCATTCCCGCTTTGGAAAGTGCACATGCACTGGGGGCACTCAGTAAAGTAAATTTCAAACCGGAAGATGTGGTGGTACTGACTGTTTCCGGACGTGGGGATAAAGATATGGACACTTTTATTAATTATAAATTGAAAATTGAAAATTGAAAATTGGCTACACGATTCAATCTTTAATTTTCAATTTTCAATCTTTAATTTTCAATTATTATGCACTATCATTTCAAAACGATAAGCAAACAGGTATTAGGCGACCTGCATACTCCCGTAAGCATTTACTTAAAAGTGCGGGATATCTACCCGGAATCGGCGTTACTGGAAAGTTCCGATTTTCACGGAAATGAGAACAGCCTTTCTTTCATTGCTCTCTGTCCGTTGGCGAGCATCGGCATCAACAACGGTGAGAGTACGGCGGTTTTCCCCGACGGAATCCGGGAGGTTACCCCTCTTACCGAAAATTACAATGTGGCAGATGCGATGAATGCCTTCCTCAGCCACTACAGCATTGAAGGAGCAGACAAAAATGTCTGCGGATTATTCGGTTACACAGCATTCGACGCAGTCCGTTACTTCGAGAATATCCCGGTGATGGAAGCTCATCACGAAGAGAACGACGCACCCGACATGCTATACATATTATATAGGTATATCCTTGTATTCAATCATTTCAAAAATGAACTGACCCTGGTCGAGCTGCTGCAGGAAAACGAACAGAGTAACCTGCAGGAAATAGAAGCACTGATCGAAAACCGCAACTATGCTTCCTATAACTTCCAGACTTCCGGACCGGAGACTTCTCCCATCACCGATGAAGAATACAGAGCATCAGTCCGTGAAGGAATCAAACACTGCCTGCGTGGCGATGTCTTCCAGATCGTACTTAGCCGTCGCTTCGAACAGCCGTTCAAAGGGGATGACTTCAAAGTCTACCGGGCATTGCGGAGTATCAATCCTTCCCCTTACCTGTTTTATTTCGACTTCGGCGGTTTCCGCATCTTCGGTTCTTCTCCCGAGACACATTGCAAAGTGACAGACGGCCATGCCAGCATCGACCCGATTGCCGGAACCGCTTTCCGTACCGGAAATGTAGCCCTCGACAAACAGCGTACCGAAGCCTTGCTGGCAGACCCGAAAGAGAATGCCGAACATGTGATGCTGGTAGACCTTGCACGTAACGACCTGAGCCGGAATGCCCACAACGTACAAGTCGATTTCTATAAAGAAGTGCAATACTACAGCCATGTGATCCATCTGGTTTCCCGTGTCAGCGGTGAAATAAACAATGATAGCAATCCGGTGAAAACGTATATCGACACCTTCCCGGCAGGAACCCTCAGCGGTGCCCCGAAAGTGCGTGCCATGCAACTGATTACGGACATCGAGAAACATAACCGCGGAGCCTACGGCGGTTGCATCGGATTTATCGGCCTGAACGGTGACCTCAACCAGGCAATCACCATCCGTACATTCGTCAGCCGCGGCAATGTATTATATTACCAGGCAGGTGCCGGCATCGTTGCCAAGAGCAACGACGAGCGGGAACTACAGGAAGTAAACAACAAGCTGGGCGCTTTGAAGAAAGCAATCGACCTGGCAGAAAAACTGAAGAATTGAGAATTAAAAATTAGAATCCCCCGTATGGGCGGTTCGCGAACCGCCCTAACCAACAAACATTATGAGCAAGATATTATTATTCGATAATTACGATTCCTTCACCTACAATTTATTACACATACTGAAGGAACTTGGTGCAGATGTTGAAGTACACCGCAATGACAAAATATCACTGGAAGAAGTAGACCATTTCGACAAGATACTCCTTTCTCCCGGTCCCGGCATTCCCGAAGAGGCAGGTATCCTGCTTCCTCTGATCCGCAGATATGCCCCGACCAAAAGTATCCTGGGCGTTTGCCTTGGTGAACAGGCCATCGGCGAAGCATTCGGAGCAACCCTGATCAATCTGACGGACGTACATCACGGTGTTTGTTCCGACATAAAAGTAACAGCGAAAGAACCATTGTTTGCGGGACTGGAACCCGGATTCCGTGCCGGACGTTATCATTCGTGGGTCGTATCACGCGAGAATTTCCCCGATTGCCTGGAAATAACTGCCGAAGATATGGAAGAGAAACAGATTATGGCTTTGCGTCACCGCACCTATGATGTAAGAGGTATCCAGTTCCACCCGGAATCCGTACTGACCCCGAAAGGGAAGGCTATCATAGAAAATTGGTTAAACATGCGGTAATGGAATCAGCAAGTAAAGTGTTTCACCTATTTCCACCATACGAAACAAACTGTTTCTCCATAGTGAAACACTTGTTTCATTACGTAGAAACAGTTGTTTCATTAGGGTGAAACAAATAACAGCCTCTAGAGAGAATTTATAAAAGAAAAAGAGTTATGAAAGATATATTATACAGATTATTCGAACATCAGTATCTGGGACGGGATGAAGCACGGCAGATACTTCAAAATATGGCGGCCGGACAATATAACGATTCACAGATTGCCAGCCTGATCACCGTCTATCTGATGCGCAACATCGCCGTAGAGGAATTGAGCGGATTCCGCGAAGCACTGCTCGAAATGCGGGTTCCGGTCGATCTGTCGGATTACAAGCCGATCGATATTGTAGGGACAGGCGGCGACGGTAAAAACACGTTCAATATAAGTACGGCCTCCTGCTTTGTCGTTGCCGGGGCGGGTTACAATGTGGTAAAACATGGCAACTACGGGGCAACCTCCGTCAGCGGAGCGAGTAACGTGATGGAACAGCACGGCGTGAAGTTCACCAACGATATCGACCAACTACGCCGGAGCATGGATACCTGCCATATCGCTTATCTGCATGCTCCGTTGTTCAACCCGGCATTGAAGGCAGTAGCCCCGGTACGTAAAAGCCTGGGAGTACGCAGCTTTTTCAATATGCTCGGCCCGCTGGTCAATCCGGTGATGCCTGCCTATCAGTTATTAGGTGTATATAACCTGCCGTTACTCCGTCTGTACAGCTACACGTATCAGGAAAGCGGAACACGTTTTGCCGTCGTTCACAGCCTGGACGGATTCGATGAAATATCGCTGACGACAGAGTTTAAGGTGGCTATGCCGGAGAAAGAAAAGCTCTACACACCGGAGATGCTGGGTTTCCCCCGTTGCACGGAAGCAGACCTCGACGGAGGGCAGACCGTAGAAGACGCAGCCCGTATTTTCGACAGTGTGATGCACAACACGGCTACTCCGGCACAAAAGAATTGCGTGATTGCCAATTCCGCTTTTGCCATCCAGGTAATCTGCCCGGAAAAGAAGATAGAAACCTGTATCGCTGAAGCTCGTGAATCTTTGGAAAGCGGTAAGGCGTTAGAGACATTAAAGAAATTCATTTCATTAAACAATTAACTATGAAAGATATATTGCAAGAAATCATCGCCAACAAACGCATTGAAGTGGACCGCCAAAAGCAGGCAGTGCGCCTTCAGACCTTATTGGCTTTGGGTGGCGAACGTTTGGAACGCACCACCTATTCGATGCGTGCATCGTTGGCTGCTTCCTCATCCGGTATCATCTCCGAGTTCAAGCGCAAGAGCCCTTCAAAGGGTTGGTTACATCCCGATGCCGCCATTGCAGAGATAGTCCCCGCTTATAAAGAAGCCGGTGCATCTGCCTGTTCCATCCTCACCGATTCGCTGTTCTTCGGCGGTTCACTGGGTGACCTGTGCCTGGCACGCAAACTGGTCGACATCCCACTGCTGCGGAAAGATTTCATCATCGACGAATATCAGCTTTACCAGGCTCGTGTCATGGGAGCCGATGCCGTCCTGCTGATTGCCGCCTGCCTCACACCGGACCAATGCCTGGAACTGGCAGAACTGGCGCACACCCTGCAATTGGAAACTTTGCTGGAAATCCATAGCGAAGCTGAGCTGGAATACCTGAATCCGCATATCGACATGCTGGGCGTGAACAACCGTAACCTCGGAACCTTCCACACCGACGTAGCCAATTCTTTCCGGCTGGCAGAGAAGATGCAGGAGATAGTCAAAGAAAAAGACCTTGCTCCTCTCCTGGTATCAGAAAGCGGAATCTCATCGACAGAGACTGTCTCTCAATTGCGTGAAGCCGGTTTCCGGGGCTTCCTGATCGGTGAAACATTTATGAAAACGGGGCAGCCGGGTGATACTCTTTCTGCTTTCATAGGAGGTTTGCCATGCTGATCAAGGTATGCGGAATGCGGGATCCGGAAAACATCCGGCAGGTGGCTGCTACAGGGATCGACTGGATGGGGTTTATCTTTTACGCTCGCTCTGCTCGCTCAGTTTACAATGGAAAATTGAAAATTGAAAATGAAAGAAAGAGCTCCCCTCTTAATAATTCTCAATTGTCAATTCTCAATTGTCAATTCAAAAAAGTCGGTGTCTTCGTCAATGCCACGACCGAACAGATGATAGAGATAGCCCGACTGTATCAGCTCGACTATTTACAGCTGCATGGTAACGAATCGCCGGATATTTGTTACGCACTGCAAAAGCGCGGCTATGCCATTATCAAAGCATTCCCTATTGCTTCGGCTGACGACCTGGCTTCCACGACTGAATATGAAGGACGTGCCGATTATTTCCTGTTCGATACCAAATGTAACAGTTACGGTGGTTCCGGTAAGCAGTTCGACTGGTCGGTACTTGCTTCTTATAAAGGAAATACCCCGTTCCTGCTCAGCGGTGGTATCAACCCCGACAGTGCGGACGCCATCATACATTTCCGACATCCCCGACTCGCCGGTATCGACCTGAACAGCGGGTTCGAGATCGAACCTGGCATGAAGGATACAGAAAAGATAAGAACGTTTATAGAAAAGATTAAGGAATAAAGAATAATGTGCCAATATGCCAATGGGGTAACGTGCCAATGGATTACTTGGAGAAATAACTGAACTATAATTATAACAACATATTATGAATCGTATTACAAACTTATTCGAAACAAAAAAGAACGGCATCCTGTCCGTTTATTTTACAGCCGGTTACCCGCAATTGAACGATACGGTAACCATTCTGAAAGAGTTGGAAACCAAAGGCATCCATATGGTAGAAGTAGGCATCCCCTTTTCCGATCCGATGGCTGACGGTCCGGTTATCCAGGAGGCTGCAACCCAGGCCCTCCATAACGGCATGTCGTTACATCTCCTGTTCGACCAGTTGAAGGATATACGAAAGGAAGTTCAAATGCCGCTGGTACTGATGGGTTACCTCAATCCGATCATGCAATTCGGCTTCGAGGAATTCTGTAAGAAGTGTGTGGAAACCGGTATAGACGGCGTGATCATCCCCGACCTCCCGTTTGCCGACTATATGTCAGACTATAAAGAGACTGCCGACCGCTACGACCTGAAGCTGATCATGCTGATCACTCCGGAAACCTCCGCAGACCGTATCCGCCTGATCGACGAACATACCTCCGGCTTTATCTATATGGTATCAAGTGCAGCCACCACCGGAGCACAACAGAGTTTCGACGATCAGAAGCAGGCATATTTCCGTCGTATCAATGCTATGAATCTACAGAATCCCCGCCTGGTAGGTTTCGGAATTTCCAACAAAGCAACTTTCGAAGCTGCTTCTTCCAATTCTTCAGGAGCCATCATCGGCAGCAAGTTTATCCAGTTACTGAAAAGCGAAAAGACTATTTCCGATGCGGTAGATAAGCTGTTGGAAGGATTGAAAAAGTAATCGGGTACTCCGTCCAAACCGGTAAGCACCGAACAAACAACGGGTAGGCATCCATTTATACAGTGATGCCTACCCGTTTTTCTATATTTCAGCGGAAAGCGAGGGATTCGAACCCCCGGTACAGTTACCCGTACACCGCATTTCGAGTGCGGCCCATTCGACCACTCTGGCAGCTTTCC